>ERZ1034946.8-NODE-8-length-267466-cov-144.038790_pt1 | contig 267466 bp, 244 predicted proteins | sample MGYA00520591_ERZ1034946 | MGnify/ENA primary metagenome ERZ1034946 (study PRJEB33766, sample SAMN09781753) | gut metagenome | biome: gut microbiome | host: Homo sapiens | place: Madagascar | study: EMG produced TPA metagenomics assembly of the PRJNA485056 data...
GGTCATTGGCATCAGGGTGAGACAATGCACAGTCAAAATTCTGGATCAATACATCCAGATTCTGCGGATGATCGGGAGCCTCCTTCATTTTCAGGTAGCGTTCCCGGACAGACTGCGGCATTCTGCCCTGACACATATACTCACCGACGATAACATTGCTTGCATCAATGAACTGCTTAACCTGACTCAGAATTTTCCGGAAATAGATATCACTGCCACCAAAGCCGGCAGTTCCAAACAGAAAAATCTGTTTATTCTTTAATTGTGATAACAGCTGTAATGTCTTGTCATCTGCATTTCCCTTGTCTGTCCAAAATCCGATATAGAGCAGTTCAGAGGAAGGGATCACGGTGTCGACCGCACCGAAATACTCACATTTATCCTGTGGCAACGCTTCATGGATCACATCAGCCAGTACCTTGGTATTACCTGTTAAGCTGCTATAAACGATGGAATATTTTTTATTCTTCATATCATTTGTCTCCTTCATAGGATTATGAAATTATCATATCGTATTCCTATTATAGTTTGGAAAGCATGATTTGTCGAATGAATTTTCAAGGTGCATAGGCACTTATTCAAGTGTGAAGTTTGAGTAATTTATTGTTTTGATTGTAATAATATAGGTAAGCACTTAGGAGACCAGACATGGAAGAATTGATCAAGACGACAAATACAGAATTGAATATTCAAGATGAGCCAGGTGAACTTATTCAGATTTCTCAGGCAATGCTGGCAGATGCACGTGCTGATTTGAATAGAGTTTCTACAAGGAGTATTCCTATTGCGTCTTTGTCATCTTTAGGTGTTGGCGTTGCATCCCTTGTCCCGGCATTGCGAACGGTGACAGAAACGACAACCATGGATGGAACCGGATTGTTTCGTTGGGTAAATGAAGGCGCAGGAAACGCTTTAAAAAGCGCAAAGGATGGAAAATTTTGGGGATCATATTCAGCGACCGGAACCGGATTATGAAGAAGCATGAGCTGGAGGATACGAACGCGAAGTGGAATGATTTCTTGAATCGCAGATTTGAAGAAAACTAATTCGCTTGACAGACCGTGGATGAATATCTACACTAACATTTAATAGTATAAGCTGAGGGGATAAAATCGAAGGATTGAAGGAGGCTATATTATGAACATCTACGACGAATTAGAAAATTTAAAAGCGGAGGCTCGCTCCAACCCGGAGCTGGCGCAGGCATTACTTGCAACGCGTGAGATGAAGAATTCGGTGTCGGCTTTTTGCAGGATTGCGCAGGAGCATGGATGTACGTTTTCGGCATTTGACCTGGTTACTGCGGGAGAGGATTCTTACGCAGCGATGCGCCGCTCGACGAATGGTGGAGGCGAGAATTCGCCGCTTCTGCAGGGAGAAGATGATCTGTACGAAATGTTTTTAGTCGAATTGATGTAAAACAAAGTATTTGTGCTGCATAATGGATATAATGTAGGTAACAGTTGGGGAAGTGACAAGTACATAAGGAGGGTTTTTACATGATTGAGAATTACAAGGCATTATTGAAACCGGAGGAAGAGGAGCTGCACGAGCGTTTGGAACAGGCGCACGCGCGGCTTTTTGCGCAACAGATGCAGATGAAGGAGAAAAATCTCCCGGTACTGATTTTGTTTGAGGGCTGGGGAGCCGCAGGCAAAGGCACGCTTCTGGGAAGAGTGCTTCAGGATCTGGATCCCAGATTTTTTACGGCAGTATCAATGCATGCGCCGACCGCGGAGGAGAAGCGTAAGCCGTTTCTGACGCGTTTTATGGAGCAGATTCCGGAGGCGGGAAGATTTCTGTTTATGGATTCCGGCTGGATGTCGGAGATCTGTCACGATGTGTTGACGGATCATATGGATGAAAAGCTGTACAAGGAGCGGATCGGAAGTGTGCGGCGCTTTGAGCGAGGTCTGACCGATAACGGTTATCTGGTGCTGAAATTCTTTTTTCATATCAGTAAGAAGGAGCAGCGGAAACGTCTGGACAACCTTCTGGATTCGAAGAATACGGCCTGGCAGGTGGATGATTTTGACCTCTGGGAGAACAAGCATTATGACAAGTGCTACGAGGTCTATGATGCATTTCTTGAGGACACGACAACTTCAAGTTCGCCTTGGTATGTGATTGATGCGAAGGCAAAGAAATGGGCGGAGCTGCAGATTATGGAGACGATCGTGGCGGGCATTGATATGGCGCTCAAGAATCATGCGCTGACGGTGCCGCTGATCCAGAATACATTCCCGCTCAAGAAAATGCCGAAACTGTCTGAGGTGGATTTAAGCGTTTCGGTTGAGCCGGAGGAGTACAAGAAGGAGTTGAAAGCTTTGCAGGAGCGGCTCCACGATCTGCACAATCAGGCGTATCGGCATCACATTCCGATCATCGTTGCTTACGAGGGATGGGATGCTGCCGGCAAAGGTGGTAATATCAAGCGTCTGACAGCGGCGCTTGATCCGCGCGGATATGAGGTGATTCCGATCGCGAGTCCGAAGCCTTATGAGAAAAGCCGTCATCATCTGTGGCGTTTCTGGGTGCGCCTGCCGAAGACAGGGCATTTTGCCATCTTTGATCGTACGTGGTACGGTCGCGTGATGGTGGAGCGGCTGGAAGGTTTCTGCAGTGAGAACGACTGGCAGCGTGCATATAATGAGATCAATGAGTTTGAGAAGGAATTGACGGATTGGGGCGCTATCGTGATCAAGTTCTGGGTGCATATTGATAAGGATACGCAGCTGGCGCGTTTTACGGAGCGGCAGAACACGCCGGAGAAGCAGTGGAAGATTACGGACGAGGATTGGCGCAACCGCGAGAAGTGGGATGCGTATGAGGTGGCTGTGGACGAGATGATCGCGAAGACGAGCACGACGTATGCGCCTTGGCACATTCTGGAGTCCAATGATAAGCATTATGCGAGATTGAAAGCTTTGCGCATCGTGGTTGAGAATCTGGAAGAAGCATTGGAGAAGAAGTAGCATGCACATTCTGTATGAAGTGTTTCTTGTGGAGTTGATGCAGGGAGTAGTTTATGAATAAAAGAAAAGAAATTATGATTGCATTCGCGCTCATCCTTGCGGCGGGAGCCGCGGTGGTGGGAAGCCGCATGATAAAAAATAACAAACATAGTGAAGTGAACACAGAGACGGAGAATGCATCGGAGAAGGTGGTGCAGGAGAGCGAGCTTGTTGCTGACAGAGATTCAGAAGAAGTGCCGCAGGAGACACAAGAGAAGGTGACAGATACAGTCGGTACAGAATCTGACAGAAAATCCGATACAGAAACTCCGGAAGCTTCTTATGCTGATGATTTCTATATTTCCGAGATTCCGGACGACATTTTCGCTAAGATGCAGGGGAAATCTTACAAGGAAGACTGCACGGTTCCGCGCGAGGATCTGCGCTACGTGCATGTGCGGCATATGGGATTTGACGGGGAAGTGAAGGACGGCGAACTCGTTGTAAACAAGGCAATTGCCGATGATGTGCTTGCGATTTTCGAGGAATTGTATAAGGCGGATTATCCGATTGAGAAAGTCCGTCTTGTGGATGAATACGATGCGGATGACGAAGCTTCGATGAGTGACAACAATTCTTCGGCGTTCAATTTCCGGTTCATTTCACATACGACGCGCATCTCCAGGCATGGGCTTGGGATGGCGGTGGATATCAACACGCGTTACAATCCTTATGTGAAGACGGTGGACGGAAAGCTTTCCATCGAGCCGGCGAACGGCGCGGACTATGTGGATCGCAGCAAGGATTTCCCGCACAAGATCGATCATGAGGATCTATGTTACAAACTGTTCAAGGAGCATGGGTTCACCTGGGGTGGCGATTGGACACACTCCAAGGATTACCAGCATTTTGAGCGCGATTACTAATCGATGACGTGGTGGTTCAGCCAACGGCGCGAGTGGAAGCGCAGCGTGAAGATGACCGCGCGCACGCTCCAGTCTGCGAACATGCCGATCCATACGGCAATCGGTCCGAAGCCCCAGACGCGACACAAGTAAATACATAGGCTTACACGACAAAGCCACATCGTGCAGCAGGAGGTGATCATGGAAAACTTGACATCGCCTGCTGCTCGCATTCCGTATGCCGGAACGAAGGAAAGTACCCACGAGATCGGTTTTACGATCGTGATGAATACGATCATGGAGAAGCAGAGAGCGGCGCTGGCTTTCTCCATTCCACCGAGCATGGTGATCGGCTTGGTTAAGGCGAACACGAGCAGGCAGCTTGCGATAATGACAATCTCTGCCAGCCAGGAGAGCTTCTTAATATAATAGATAGCTTCGTCCTTGCGACCAGCGCCGAGGCATTGACCGACGACGGTCATGAGTCCGATGCCAATACCGATCGCTGCGATACCGTTTAAGTTCTCCAGAATGTTGGTCATCGCCTGTGCCGCGATCGCAATGGTTCCAAGGGTGGAGATGGTCGATTGGATCGCGAGCTTACCGAACTGGAACATGCTGTTCTCGATGCCGGACGGGATACCGATCAGCAGAATTTTCTTGATGGTTGACCAGTCCGGGCGGATCGCAAGGTAGTTGCGGACACGGATCGGCGCTGCCTGGAAGTTGGTTGTGGTAGGCGCGCATAAATTTTCTGCCTGATCCGCACGACCGGATTGTACGGCGGAACCTGCATGAAAGAGTGCTTTTAGTGGATGTACCTGATCCTCCATACGAAGGAACCCAATGACGGCAACTGCGCAGAAAATGCGTGAGATCAGTGTCGAGATCGCAGCACCTTCGACACCCATGTTGCAACCGAAGATAAGGATTGCGTTACCACCGATGTTCATAAAATTCGAGACAACGGAGATGATCATCGGCGTGCGGCTGTTGTTCTGTGCACGCATGATCGAAGCACCGGCATCGTAGAGACCGATGAACGGGAACGAAAGCAGCGTGAACAGGAAGTAGACCTGTGAGTTGCGCATAACGTCTGCTTCTACGGCACCAAAGATGGCGCGCAGTAACGGATAACGGAACACCAGACATACGACAGACAATGCGGTCGACAAGAGTGCCATAACGTAAAGTACCTGGCGCGCCGCGTTATTGGCGCCTTTTTCATTGTGACTGCCCAGATACTGGGAGCAGAGGATTGCGCCTCCGGCGGCAAGCGCGGACAGTGCCTGAATGACTAATATGTTGATCGAGTCGACGAGCGAGACCGCGGAGATTGCGGCGGAGCCGACGTTGCTGACCATCATGGTGTCGACGGTTCCCATCAGGGATGAGAGAAGCTGCTCGACGATGATTGGAATCAGCAGCTTGCGCAGATCGACGTTGCTGTATATGTGAGCGATGGACTCGGATTTCTTTTGCATGGTTACACCTTCTATATGATTTCTCAATAATTTTTGTCTGATTCTTAGGTTAGGACGAAGAGTGTAAAGTGTCAATAGAAATAGAGAGCAACGAGAAAAAAGTCTCAATTAGCAATATTGATTTGCTCCAAAACTTGTGAGTGACGAGGTGGCAATCCAATATATTTTAGAGGCGGTCAAGAATGCAGGCGAAGAAATTTTTGCGCTGGGGCGCAGGTAATTTTATGTGTAAGATGTAAATATAGTGAAAAATCTGCATTAGATAAGCAAAAAATCACTGTTTTTTCAAAAAACAGTGATTTTTTGCACTATAAAAGGTATAATATCACTATGAATGAAAAGGAGTGGGATAAATGGAACCATATAAAGCGAAAAAAATGCCGTTAGAGTATAAAATAGACAAAGAATTGCTAAAATTAATTGCGGAAGCAAATGTAAAATATGGCGAATATAAATCAATGTTAAATTCATTGGAATTTGATGCTGGGTTTTTTTTAGATTCTATTATTTTAAATGAAAGTTACAAATCAACACAGATTGAGGGAACACAAATTTCACAGGATGAAATATATTATTTAAAATATATGGAAAAAAGTGATGATAGTCAGGAAATTCAAAATCTGAAAAGGACAATTGAATATGCACAAACTCGTTTTCAATCAGGAGAAAAAATAAATTATGAGCTTGTGAATGAAATGCACAGGATTATATTGGATAGCGTTAGAGGATCACAGAAGACTCCGGGCAAAATCAGAATCACGCAGAATTGGATCGGCCCTAGAGGGTGTACAATGGAGAGCGCAACATTTATACCTCCAATTCCGGAAGAGGTGTATGGATTACTTATGAATTTGTATGATTATATGAATGATGAATTTGTAGATCCTTTGTTGGTAAATGTTGCTTTATCTCATATGCAGTTTGAAACAATACATGCTTACAAAGACGGAAATGGACGATTAGGGAGAGCTTTGATTCCAGTACAAATGTCAATGTTAGATGAAGGCACACCTATTTTGTATATGTCAGAGATCCTTGAATTGTATAAACCATCTTATCAAAGAAATCTAATGGAATGTAGAAGGGGCAATGTGACAGGATATATTAAATTCTTTCTGCAATGCGTTATTGATCAGTGTAATTCGTATATTTATAAACTTGAAAGAATCAAAGAGATATACAAGAACGATATGGAAACAATTAAAGTGTTCAAAGGAAATTCTATATACAGAATAATGCCTGTTATCATGAAACAAATTGTTTTTACCAAAAAAGAAGTGCAGGAAATGTCCGGAGTATCCGTAAATGTTGTGTCAAAAATAATAAATCAGTTGGTAGATTTGAAAGTAATTGTACCAGATACAACAATTGTGAAAAAGGGATATCGATATCAGAAAATATATGAAGTATTTGTTGGTACGAATAATTATTGAGAGTAGTTTGAAAATATAAAGAAAAAAGCCCTGTGGAAATTAAGATTCGATGCAACAAAAGAATACCTCTGTGACACTTACAAAATAGAAAGATGATCTGATCGTTGAAAATAGGAGGGTAATGCGATGAAAAAACATTTTATGAATACTCGTATAGCAGATTTGTTGATCATAGGGGCGATGGTAATTACAGCAACCGGATGCGGTGGCATAGCAACGCTTCCGCTGGACAGTACGCAGCCGGTCGTAGATCAGACAGAGGCGACGATTGACGGAACAGAAGATGTGGATGAAGGACTCGATCAAACGGATTCACTGAAGCTGCAAGGCACGACCGTGACGCAGGAGGGCCCATACGGTTCCATTACCTTGACGATTCCAAAAGGATGGGAGTATCGCCTGTGCCCGGTCGGGGATGATGCGCTGCTCAGCAGTTCCTATGGCATCCAGTTCTATCCGAAGGGACAGAAGGGTTACGTGGAAGTCGGCTATCAGGATACCTTTGGCGTATGCGGAACCGGACTGAAAGAAGAGAAGTGGAAGATTGCCGGAGTTGAAGCGAATGTCGGTTACTATGACGGAAGTGAGATATGGTCGTTTGTTGCGTTTCATGGCGACGATGAGAAAATCGTAGCATTAGCAAGTGAAGTGGATGCGTGGTGGAATGTACAAGTGGATGATGATCGTACAGATTCAGCGGTTCGAGATGCTGCGACAGAAAATTCTGCTTTGACGGTGGATGATGCTACAGTGGAAGAACCTGCAATCGAAGGCGGCGAGTCATGCTCGCTTTCTATGACTTATGGCGGCTTAGTCATGCAGATCCTCGAAACTCTGCAGTATGATCCTGCCGAGCAGTTAGGCGCGATCGGGGTATATGATGATGACGCAGCCAATGATAAAATCGGAGTACAGGCGCTTGTTACGAAAGTTTCTGATACCGCTGCAACGGTGGAATTCACACGATATGATCCGCAACTTGAGGGAGAATACATGACCGGAGAGTATTTTTCCATTGAGAAGAAAACCGGTGACCAGTGGGAGAAACTGGATGCCAAAGACGATGTTGGATTCGAAGATATCGGAATCCAGATTCCTTCGGACGAGCCGGTATCTCACGAATATGACTGGTCCAATTTATATGGAGAACTTACAGCGGGGGATTACCGGATAAACGTGAAAGTCTGGGCGCAGGGCAAGGAATGTACACTTTCTCCGCATTTTATGATTCGATAAACCTGTTTTTTATACCCCACATTTTTGAAAATGTGGGGTATAGCAATCTATACAAAGATATTCTGAAAAAATTAAGTGATAGTTTCGCAATAATCAACAAAATTGATATTGTTTTTCAATAGAATATTTCCACATTCTTCCAAAAATCAGATTAATGATAAAGATTATCATTTGAATGCTTGCTCATATGTTGCGGTTTGCTATAATGCAATTAGGATTAGTTAGGACTAACTCCTGATTGCATTTTTAGTTTATTGAAGGAGCAAGTAAAGAAGGGAGTATTTATGGAAAATAATACAAATCAATTTTTGGAAATTGTAGATTTAAAGAAAGGTTTCGGCAGCGGCGAAACCAGGCAGGAAGTGTTGCGCGGGATGAATTTTTCTGTGGCAAAAGGCGAATTCTGTGTGCTTTTGGGACCGTCCGGTTCGGGCAAATCGACACTGCTTAATATTATCGGAGGAATTGATCACGCGGACTCCGGTTATATCTCGATCGCGGGCGACAAGCTTGAGGATATGAGTGAGAAAAAGTTGACGCAGTACCGCAGAAAACATCTCGGTTATGTGTTCCAGATGTACAATCTGATTCCGAACCTGAACGTGAAGGAGAATATCGAGGTGGGCGCGTACCTGTCGGATAATGCGTTGGATATCGATGAGCTTCTGCATACGCTCGGTTTGTATGAGCATCGCCACAAACTGCCGAACCAGTTGTCCGGTGGACAGCAGCAGCGTGTCTCAATCGGACGTGCGATCGTGAAGAATCCGGATATTCTGCTTTGTGATGAGCCGACCGGAGCGCTCGATTATAACACTTCGAAGGAAATCTTAAAGCTGATCGAGGATGTCAACAAAAAGTACGGCAACACGATCATTATGGTAACGCACAACGAAGCCATCCGGAATATGGCGGATCACATTATCAAGCTTCGTGATGGTGCGGTACGTCACAACGACATCAATGAGCACAAGATCTCGGCAGCGGATATCGAGTGGTAAGGGGGGCATTATGAAGAAGAGAACCGTTAACCCTCTGATCAAGCGTATTCCCAAAGAACTGATCGGGGATTGGAAAAAGTATCTGATTGTGTTTGCGTTTCTTGTGCTGACGATCGGATTCGTATCGGGAATGTATGTTGCGAATGAAAGTATGATGAAGGCTGCGGACGAAAGCGTCACGAAGTATGAGCGTGAGGACGGTCATTTCGAGTGGAGCGAGAAAGCAGACTCGGATCTGATCAAGGATGTGGAGAGTGGCGAGCAGGTGGATATGTCTGCAATTACTGGCAAGGAGGAAGAAGATGCGAGCGACGTTCCGGTTATAATCTACGAGAATTTCTTCCGAAATGAGAAGGAAGACAACAACAATGACGGCAAGAATGATGGAACCGTGCGCGTTTTTGCCAAAACCGATAATATAAACTTAGCGTGTGTGCTGGACGGACGGCTGCCGGAGAATGAGAATGAGATCGCGGTGGATCGTATGCATGCGGACAATGTCGGCATGAAAGTCGGTGACACGATCCGCGTGGGCGGTGAGAAATTCGAAGTGGTTGGATTGATTGCGTACGTCAATTATTCGACGCTTCATGAGAAGACAACGGATCTGATGTTTGATGCGATCAAGTTTGATGTGGCGATGGTCACAGATGAGGGCTTTGACCGGTTAGGGGAATCCATCCATTATGCATATGCCTGGAAATATAAGGATGCGCCTGCAGACGAGAAGGAAGAGAAGGCATTGTCCGATGACTTCCGCAAGGTGCTTGCCGCACAGACAATGCTGCATGGCAACGAACTCAAGGATTATGTCCCGAGTTACGGCAATCCGGCGATCAACTTCGCAACCGACGATATGGGATCGGATATGTCGATGGGCGGTGTGATCCTTGACATCCTGATCATCATTATCGCTTTTATCTTCGGTGTGACGATCAGCAATACGATTTCAAAAGAATCTTCGACGATCGGTACGCTCCGCGCATCGGGTTACACGCGTGGCGAGCTGGTGCGCCATTACCTGTCGATGCCGGTAATCGTGACATTTCTGGCGGCGATCGTCGGAAATATTCTGGGTTATACCGTGTTCAAAAACGTGGTGGTAGGCATGTATTACAACAGCTACAGTCTGCCGACCTATGAGACGGTCTGGAACCCGGATGCGTTCGTGAAGACGACGGTGGTTCCGATCATCCTGATGTTTGTGGTCAATCTGATCGTTATCATGCGCATGCTGCGACATACTCCGCTGCAGTTTCTGCGCCATGACTTAAAGAAATCCAAGCGGAAAAAGGCGATCCGTCTTCCTCATTGGAAGTTTATGAGTCGCTTCCGCGTGCGTATCATGTTCCAGAATATATCGAATTATCTGATCCTGTTTGTCGGCATCTGCTTTATCATGGTGATGCTGGCGATGGCAGTCGGTATGCCGGATACACTTACTTATTATCAGAAGCATGCGTCGAACCTTATGTTTACGAAGTATCAGTATGTGCTGAAAACCTATCAGAACGCGGATGGTTCGATCGTAACGACGGATAATAAGGATGCAGAAAACTTTGCGATGAAGTCGCTCGTGAAGCGGTCAGACGCTTTGGACGAGGAGATCTCGACATACGGCGTTGTGGATGACAGTCAGTATATCAAGATTTCGGATCTGGAATCACTTGAGAAGAATGAAGTGTACATTTCCAATTCATACGCGGATAAGTATGGAATTGCGATTGGCGATACCATCAAATTGGAAGAGAAATATACGGACGATTCTTATAACTTCAAGGTTTGCGGCATTTATGATCAGTGCCAGTCAATCGCGGTATTTATGCCGATCGATCAGTATCGCGAAGTGTTTGATCTGGATGATGATGCATTTTCCGGCTTTTTCTCCGATGCGAAGATTACGGATATTGACAGCGATATGATCGCTTCGACGATCACCAAGCGCGACATCACGAAGATGTGTGATCAGTTGGATCACTCGATGGGTTCCTACATGCAGTATTTCCAGGTGTTGTGCATCCTGTTGTCCATGGCGATGATCTATCTTCTGACGAAACTGATCATCGAGAAGAATGAGAATGCGATCTCCATGACAAAGATTCTTGGCTACGAGAACCGCGAGATTGCAAGTCTCTATCTGCTTTCGACCACAATCGTTATGATTGTCATCGATGTACTCACGGTGGCGGTCGGGGTGTGGGTTATGAACTTCGCATGGAAAGAGATTCTCATGACATACAGCGGCTGGTTTAGCTTCCATATGGAGACAATCAGTTACGTGAAGATGTTCGCGTTCGTGCTGATCGGATACGTGATTGTTATGATTCTTGACTTCCAGCGAATCAAGAAGATTCCAATGGATCAGGCACTCAAGAATGTAGAATAAATAATCGAATGAAACAGTTAAGAATAAATAAGGCACATGGCCGGATTACTTTGTGTGGAGAAGGCTGTGCGCCTTATTTGTATGATATTGACTTTCTTAATTCAGGATGCTAGTCTAATTCATAGAGTAACGATTTTGCCTCGTGCGTTTTCGTGAATGTGTGGTGGGAGTCTGAATCGTTACGGAAGCAATAAATGAAAGAAGGTAGCATGATGAACTACGCAGAATGTATCGAGGCGGCGAGAGGCCGTATCGGAAATTACTGCAAAGCCTGTAATGAGTGCAACGGGCGCGCGTGCGGGAGCCAGATGCCGGGACCGGGATCCAAAGGTGTTGGGGATACCGCGAAACGCAATTATGATAAATGGAAGGAAATCCGTGTGCAGATGGACACGATCGCTGAGAACCGGCCGGTTGACACAAGTCTGCATCTGTTCGGTCAAAGCTTCAAGTATCCGTTTTTCGCGGGACCGGTTGGCGCGGTGCAGTTGCATTATGGCGATTGTTTAAACGACATTTCCTATAATGATATACTGGTTTCTTCGTGTGCGGAATTTGGTATCGCTGCATTCACCGGCGACGGCACAGATGGCAACGTAATGGTCGCTGCAACAGAGGCAATCAGGAAGGCTGGCGGACTCGGCATTCCGACTGTGAAGCCTTGGAACATCGAGACGATCCGTGAGAAGATGAAGATGGTGCATGAGTCTGGTGCTTTCGCGGTAGCGATGGATGTGGATGCAGCGGGACTTCCGTTCCTCAAGAATCTGGATCCGCCGGCGGGCAGCAAAACCGTGGAGGAACTCCATGAGGTTGCGCAGGCCGCAGGTGTGCCGTTTATTGTAAAAGGCGTTATGACTGCAAAAGGCGCTTTGAAGGCAAAAGAAGCAGGCGCGTCTGCGATCGTTGTGTCAAATCACGGTGGACGTGTGCTGGATCAGTGTCCGGCAACTGCCGAAGTGCTGGAAGACATCGCGCATGCGGTGGATGGCTCCATGAAGATCTTCGTGGATGGTGGAATCCGTTCGGGAACCGATGTCTTTAAGGCATTGGCGCTTGGCGCGGATGCAGTGATTATTGCAAGGCCATTCGTGACTGCGGTGTACGGTGGCGCGCGAGAAGGCGTCAAGAGTTACATTGACAAGATCGGCAGCGAGCTGGAAGATACGATGAAGATGTGTGGTGTTGCGTCGCTTGAGGAAATCACACGAGACTGCGTGTGGACGCCGCATGATCACACGATCTCTTTTTAAGGGGTAAATTATGACAACAAGAGACGAAGCACTCGCATATGGACTTTCGTTTCCGGACACGTATCAGGCAGCGCCTTTTCATGATGACAACTGGCAGCTTGTCCGGGTAAAAGGAAGCGACAAAGCGTTCCTGTGGACATACGAGCGGAACGGATCAATCAATCTGAATCTGAAAGTGGATGCCGACTGGAGGGAAATCTGGCGCGGCGCATACGCGGCAGTCATCCCGGCGTACCATCAGAATAAGGAGCATTGGAACACTGTGATCCTGGATGGAAGCATCCCGGACGAGGAGATCCGGCGCATGATCGCGCTCAGTTACGAACTTGTGACAGACAGTCCGACGAAGCGCATCTACGAGGCGGTCAAGAAGATTCCGAAAGGCTGTGTGGCGACTTATGCACAGGTTGCAGAGATGGCGGGTGACCGCAAGATGGCACGTGCCGTGGGCAATGCGTTACACAAGAATCCGGATCCGGAACATATCCCGTGTTTTCGTGTGGTGAATGCAAAGGGAGAATTGTCAGGAGCGTTCGCTTTCGGCGGAGCCGGGGAGCAGGCGCGAAGACTTGAAGCGGATGGAATCGAAGTGCAGGACGGCAAGGTGGACCTGGAGCGGTATGGATTTAAAAATATATTTTAGGAGGAAAATACAATGACAATCGAACAGTTACAAAAAGACATGATCGCAGCAATGAAGGCGCACGACAAAGAGCGCAAAGACGCAATCTCTTCTCTCGTTTCGGCAGTAAAGAAGAATGCAATCGATGCCGGATGCCGCGACAATATTCCGGAAGATATGGTAAATACAACGATCATGAAGGAACTCAAGACCGTGCAGGAACAGATCGATTCCTGTCCGAAGGATCGTACGGAACTGATCGCTGAATATCAGAAGCGTCATGACATCATGCAGGAGTATGCACCGAAGCTTCTTTCTAAGGAGGAAGTCGTTGCGATTGTACAGGAGAAATTTGCGGACGTGATCGCAACCAAGAATAAGGGACAGATCATGAAGACCATTATGCCGGAACTTAAAGGCAAGGCAGACGGCAAGGTGATCAACGAAGTTGTCACAGAGTTGTGCAATGCGTAGACCATAAAACGCAGGGTGACAATCACTTGTTGCACAGAACGAGTGCGACGGATTTTTATAACAAATATTAAGGGGATACCATTTTATATGAAACGAGAATCATTTAAATCGCGTCTGGGATTTTTGCTTGTGAGCGCCGGGTGTGCGATTGGAATCGGAAACGTCTGGCGTTTCCCGTATGTTGCGGGGCAGAACGGCGGCGGTTGGTTTGTGCTGCTGTACCTCATCTTTCTTGTGATCATGGGACTTCCGGTACTTACGATGGAATTTGCGGTCGGACGCGCCAGCAGAAAAAGCGCGGTTCAGGCGTATCAGGCGCTTGAGAAGCCGGGCAGCAAGTGGCATCTGCACGGCTGGGTAGCCATCTTCGGATGCGTGATGCTTATGATGTATTACACGACCGTATCCGGATGGATGGTCACTTATTTTTACAAATTTCTGATCGGAGAATTTAAGGCTGGAATGGATGCCGAGGCAACAGGAGCAGTATTCAGTAATCTTCTGGCGGATCCGAAGCAGATGACATTCTGGATGGTCGTGACGGTACTCGCAGGATTCCTTGTATGCAGCAGAGGGTTACAGAACGGACTTGAGAAAGTCAGCAAAGTCATGATGTCTGCACTTCTTGTGCTGATCATTGTGCTTGCGGTACACAGTTTTACGCTTTCCGGAGCGGCAGAGGGAATCAGGTTCTATCTGGTTCCGAACCTGACGACAGTAAAGCAGGTCGGATTTGGAAACGTGATCTCGGCGGCGATGAATCAGGCCTTTTTCACCCTGAGTCTGGGTGTGGCGGCGATGGAGATCTTCGGAAGCTACATGGGAAGAGCTCATTCGCTTGCCGGCGAAGGCGCCAGAATCTGTGCGCTCGATACGTTTGTGGCAATCATGTCAGGTCTTATCATTTTCCCGGCATGCTTCAGCTACGGTGTTGAGGCAACGGCCGGTCCGTCACTCATCTTCGTGACGCTGCCGAACGTGTTTGTCCATATGGCGGGTGGAAGACTTTGGGGAACTTTGTTCTTCCTGTTCATGACGTTTGCAAGCTTTTCAACCATTATCGCAGTGTTTGAGAATATTATGTCATTCTGTATCGATATGTTCGGCTGGAATCGTAACAAGGCTGCTTTGATCAACTGTGTTATCATCTTGATTGCGAGTCTGCCTTGCGTCTTCGGTTATAACATCTGGAGTGATCTGCATCTGATTGGTGCGCGAGATGTGTTAGACAGCGAGGATTTCATCGTCAGCAATCTGTTGTTACCGCTCGGATCGCTCGTTTATCTCCTGTTCTGCGTGACGAAGTGGGGATGGGGATTTGACAATTATCTCGAGGAAGCGAATACCGGTAAAGGCATTAAGATTGCGCGGTGGCTGCACCCGTATTTTAAATTTATACTGCCAATATTGATTTTAATTATTCTTGTGCAGGGACTTATCTAAATTGGAACATCCGGCCATAAAAGTTCGCTTCATGAAGGCCGGACGCTACATGATTGCTTTTAAAGCAATCACATATAGCAGCATTGATTCATGAAAACATGCGTCAATGCTGCTTTTTCTTATAAATAGGAGGACTTGAACTTGACAGAATTTAATAGTATAATCACAGAGGTTACAAATAATTAAAAGAGAATGGGATAGATTTAAGGAGGAACGACCATGGTTACCTGGAACAATTTGGATACACTTGCATCCTATCAGGAGCTGAAGGATACCGCAAAGGTCAATCTTGCAGAGGTTATGACCGGTGAGAACGGAGCGGAGCGTGTAAAGAATTACAGCATCCCGATGGCAGCAGGCTTTACTTATAACTATGCTGCAAAAGCAGTAGATGATAACGTACTTGCAGCACTTGTTAAGTTAGCTGACGAGGCTCAGCTTGCGGATAAGTTTAAAGAACTCTACAACGGAGCAGTGATCAACACAGGAGAGAACAGACTGGTTCTTCATCATATGACACGTGGACAGCTCGGTGATGCTGTTACCGCAGACGGTGTTGATAAGCGTGCATTCTATGTAGAGCAGCAGAACCGCATCGCAGATTTCGCGAACAAGGTTCACGCTGGTGAGATTACGAATGCGGCAGGTGAGAAATTTACAACTGTTGTTCAGATTGGTATCGGTGGTAGTGACCTTGGTCCTCGTGCGATGTATCTTGCATTAGAGAACTGGGCTAAGAAGAACAATACATTCAAGATGGAAGCAAAATTCATCAGTAACGTAGATCCTGATGATGCAGCAGCAGTATTAAATTCCATCGATGTTGCACATTCGATCTTCGTACTTGTATCTAAGTCAGGTACAACACTTGAGACATTAACAAACGAGTCTTTCGTTAAGGACGCATTAAAGAATGCAGGACTGAACCCTTCGAACCATATGATCGCTGTAACAAGTGAGACATCTCCACTCGCTAAGAGTGATGATTATCTGGCAGCTTTCTTTATGGATGATTACATTGGCGGACGTTATTCTTCTACATCTGCTGTCGGCGGAGCCGTATTATCACTGGCTTTCGGACCGGAAGTATTTGCAGATTTCTTAGACGGAGCAGCAGAGGAAGATAAGCTTGCAGCAAATGATGATGTTATGAAGAACGCAGCAATGCTTGACGCTTTGATCGGTGTCTATGAGCGTAACGTACTCGGATACCCAAGCACCGCTGTACTGCCTTATTCACAGGCACTCAGCCGCTTCCCGGCACATTTACAGCAGCTGGATATGGAGTCCAACGGTAAGTCCGTCAACCGTTTCGGTGATCCAATCAATTATGTGACAGGTCCGGTTATCTTCGGTGAGCCTGGAACAAACGGACAGCATTCCTTCTATCAGTTACTGCATCAGGGAACAGATATCGTTCCGCTGCAGTTCGTTGGATATAAGAACAGCCAGATCGGAACAGATGTAGACATTCAGGGAAGCACAAGCCAGCAGAAGCTTTGCGCGAACGTTGCTGCACAGATCGTTGCTTTCGCATGTGGTAAGGTCGACGAGAACCGCAATAAGAACTTCGAGGGCGGACGTCCATCTTCCATCATCATCGGAGATCAGGTGAATCCGAAGTCTATGGGTGCATTGCTTGCACACTTCGAGAATAAAGTAATGTTCCAGGGATTCTTATGGAATGTGAACAGCTTTGATCAGGAAGGCGTACAGCTCGGTAAGGTTCTTGCAAAACGCGTGCTTGCGCATGAGACAGACGGTGCATTAAAGGTATTCAGTGATCTGCTGAACATCTAATCATAGAGAGCAGAGGTGGGGCGTGATTCCTGGAATCGCGCCCTGTTTTTGTACGTATACTGAAATAGCAGGAGGATTAACATATGCCATGTACAACAATTCTGGTAGGAAAGAACGCTTCCTACGATGGCTCGACGATGATCGCGCGTAACGACGATTCAGGAGCCGGACACTTTACACCAAAGAAATTTGCGGTTATCCATCCGGATGAGCAGCCACGTGAATACGAATCCGTGATCTCACATGTGAAAATCACGTTACCGGATAATCCGCTGCAGTATACCGCGATGCCGAATGCAGTCAAAGGGGAAGGAATCTGGGCGGCAAGTGGCGTAAATGCAGCGCATGTAGGAATGACTGCGACTGAGACGATCACGTCCAATCCGCGAGTGCTCGGAGCGGATCCGCTTGTGACTTATCAGCCGGCAGAAGATGGCAGGGAGGAAGTTGCAGGAGGAATCGGAGAGGAGGACATCGTATACATTGTTCTCCCATACATTCACAGTGCCAGAGAGGGCGTGCAGCGCCTTGGCACATTGTTACAACAGTATGGAACATACGAGATGAATGGCATTGCCTTTCAGGATAAGGATGAAATCTGGTGGCTTGAGACGATTGGCGGTCATCACTGGATCGCGCGCCGTGTGCCGGATGATGTGTATGTTGTGATGCCAAACCAGTTCGGTATGGATGCATTTGATATGGAAGATGCGTTGGGTGAGCAGAAGGACTTCATGTGCTCACCGGATCTGGCAGATTTCATTGCGCAGAACCATCTGAACCTGTCAATGGAAGGATCTGTCAATCCGCGTGAAATCTTCGGAAGTCACGATGATTCTGACCATGTCTACAACACGCCGCGTGCGTGGTACATGGAGCGCTGCCTTAATTCGCACACATATGTATGGGACGGCACAAATGCAGACTTTACGCCTTTTTCCGATGATATTCCATGGTGCATGAAGCCGGAGAAGAAGATTACGGTGGAAGACGTCAAGTATGTGCTCTCTGCGCATTTTCAGGGAACACCGTACGATCCATATCTTCCGTACGGCGATAAATCCATGGCGGGCGCGTATCGTTCCATCGGTATCAACCGCAACGATTTCCTGTCTATCATCCAGATGAGACCGGATCATGCTGAGGATTGCCGCACGATCGAGTGGGTGGCATATGGTTCGAATGCGTTCAATGTGGTAGCACCTTTCTACACGGATGTGGACCAGGTGCCGGAATATCTCGGCAACACGACGGGCGAAGTGTCGACTGACAACTTCTACTGGACCAGCCGCATGATCGCCGCGATGGCGGATGCCTCGTACCGCAAGTCCCTGTTCCATATTGAGCGTTACCAGGAACATGTTCTGGCGAAAAGCCACGAACTGATCAACAAGTTTGATGCACTGCTTGCCGCAGAGCCGGACGAAGCGAAGCGCCGCGCACTCTGTGAACAGGCAAATGAGGAGGTTGCGAAGATGTTAAAGACCGAGGCTTTGGCAACACTCGACAAAGTTCTGTTTGAACTGAGCAATCAGATGAAGAATGCGTATTCCCGCTCGGATGCGTAGAAAATAGGGAAACAGAAAAGAAAAGGGAGAATAAGCAGGGCGATGCATATGCATCGCCCCACTTTTTGTGTAAAGTAAAAGAACAGCTATCGATCGCTGTTCTTTAGGAGAAGGTATTTTACTATGGGGATAGTAAAACTTTATATAATGTATTGGGGGGTTTTTACGGTTATTATAATAGCATGGGTTGTTCCAAAAGTGTTGCCAAACATCACAAAAAATGGAACAATTTTTTGTGCAAAACTTACAAAAACAACTTATTTCGCATAGCGATTCCGATACTGCCTCGGCGTCATACCGGTCTTTTTTCTGAAGATTTGTGAAAAATAGGACTGAGATGAGAATCCGACGCTTGAGGCAACCTGAGCGACAGAAAGATTCGAGGATGTCAGAAGCTCCTTGCAGGCTTCCAGCCTTCGGTCGGTCAGATAGTTGATCGGAGACTGACCGATGCATTCTGTAAAAGAGTGTGCCAGATAAAATTTGTTAATATGCGTAATCTCCGCTAAAGAATCAAGAGTAATATTCTTGGCATAATTTGCATCGATATAGCGTTTGGCAAGAGCACATTCCTTGGACAACTGGAAGGAAGAGTCAGAGATCACGGACAGATTTTGCTTGCGTGAAATATATACAAGAAGAACCTGGAGCAATCCGTGGCATACTTTCTCGAAGCCGGGCTTTTTTTCCTGGAATTCACGCATCATCAACTGTGCAAAATTGATAAACTGATTCTTGTCCGAGCCGTAACTGTAGAAGCTGTATCCTTTGGTGTTGTCCTGATCCGGATCAATAAAAGAGAAAGCCAGTCCTTCGACACCGAATACAATGTATTCCATCGGATCATTTGGAAGCGTTTTTTCCGTGTGTTCGACATGAGGATTGATGATCATCAGATCGTCCGCTTTCACAGGAATTTTATCGTCTTCAATATAGAAAGCACCCTCTCCACTCAGAACGTAGAAAAGCTCTGAAAACTGATGCGTGTGTGGGAGCGACTGCCAGTCGCCCTCGTACTTGGAGATGGAAATGTAGCGAAGCTGGAAGTCTTCGCGGGTGTTGCTGCCGGAATCCAGATTGATAAATTCATTACTCATAAAGAAAGCCCCCTCAATTATTATCATTTTATACTATTTTCGGAATTGTTCATTTTTTACGCAAAATATATAAAAAAACAATATTTTAAAAACCATTTCGTAAAAAAGACGAAAAAAATTATGTGTAAAGCGATGCCTTAGGCATATTATACACAAAAAAGTGTAAAAAAACAGTATTTTAGTAATAAAAAAGCAAAAAAAATAATAAAACGAGCAACAAAAACGTTGATATCAACAGTTGCAGATATTATACTCTAGCTATAAACAAATAGAACAAAAGTGATTTGGAGGAAATAATGTTGATGAAGGGAAGATTGACACTGCCGACGGACGCAGATGTCATTGATGAAACAATACGTTTAAAAAATCTCTTAGGAGCCGATGCATTAAGAGATTGTGACGGAACGGTAATGCCGGATGCACTTTTGTCAGAGCCAGTTAAAAAGTATGCTACTTATTATACAACCAGAAAAGATAATGAATGGGCAAGCCAGAATCCGGATGAGATTCAGCAGGAATACCTGATCAGTAACCGGGTAACTGCAAGGGGCGAGAGCCTTCGTATCCGCCTTATGGAAGGATTCCACACGGAGCAACTGAAGGTAAACACCTTGGATGATCCGAAACGCTGGTGGGAAGTAATCGACCGGACGACCGGGGAGGTTGTTCCTATCAATCAGTGGGAATTTGATGAGGGTTCAGGCGAGGTTTTGATCCAGACAACACCATATCATGAATATACGGTAAGTTTTCTGGCATTTTTAATCTGGGATCCGGTGCATATGTACAATTTCCTTACAAATGATTGGAAAGACACACCGCATCAGCTGACGTATGATGTGAGACAACCGAAAACCCAGAAATATGTAAAAGAAAAGCTTAAGAAATGGTGCGAGGAAAATCCTCATATAGACGTTGTCCGCTTTACTACATTTTTCCATCAGTTTACATTGACATTTGATGACAAAAAACGTGAAAAATACGTTGAGTGGTTTGGATATAGCGCGAGTGTGAGCCCATACATTTTAGAGAAATTTGAAAAGTGGGCAGGCTATCAATTCCGACCGGAATTTATTGTCGATCAGGGATACCACAATAGCATGTTCCGTGTGCCGAGTAAAGAGTTCCGCGACTTTATCGAGTTCCAGCAGATAGAAGTATGTGCGCTCGCGAAAGAACTGGTTGATATCGTTCATTCCTATGGTAAGGAAGCAATGATGTTCCTTGGCGACCATTGGATCGGAACAGAACCATATGGTAAATATTTTGCGGGAATCGGGCTGGATGCAGTCGTAGGTTCTGTTGGAAGCGGTGTGACGCTTCGCATGATTTCAGATATTAAAGGTGTTAACTATACAGAGGGACGTCTTTTGCCATATTTCTTCCCGGATGTGTTCTGCGAGGGAGGAGATCCGATCGGAGAAGCGAGAGACAACTGGAGAAAAGCAAGACGCGCACTTCTCCGTTCCCCATTAGACAGAATCGGATATGGCGGATACTTAAAGCTGGCAAGCAGCTGGCCGGGATTTATTGATGAAATCCAGAAAGTTGTTACCGAGTTCCGCGAGATTCATGAAAATATGCAGGGCACAGCCGCTTATGTAGCACCGTTTAAGGTGGCAATCCTCAATTGCTGGGGAGGACAGAGAAAGTGGATGTCCAATCAGGTACATCACGCAATCTGGCATAGAGAGACATATTCTGCGGAGGGCGTGCTGGAGTGCTTAAGCGGAATGCCGTTTGATGTTGAATTTATTTCATTTGATGATGTAAGAAATGGTGTCCCGGAGGATATCAGGGTAATCATCAATGTTGGAGATGCCTATACAGCATTCAGTGGTGCTGAAAATTGGATCGATGAGGCTGTGGTGACAAACATTCGTCGCTTCGTTGATGAAGGAGGCGGATTCATCGGAGTTGGTGAGCCGACGGCTTATCAGCATCAGGGAAGATACTTCCAGTTGTCCGATGTACTTGGCGTGGACCGTGAGATGTGCTTCTCTCTCAGCACGGATAAGTATAATGAGATGGATTCCAACCACTTTATTCTGGAAGATATTGATGGGGATGTGGATTTCGGTGAGGGAACAAGCCGGATCTATGCACAGGGTAAGAATTACCAGATCCTCGCAATGGATGGAGAGTATAGCCAGCTGGTGGTTAATGAATATGGAAAAGGACACAGTGTATATTTTGCAGGTCTTCCGTATTCTCCGCAGAACTGTCGGATTCTTCTCCGCGCGATCTATTATGCGGCAGGCATGGAGAATGAGATGAAGCGTTACTATGTAACGAATGTTGATACCGAAGTGGCGGTGTTCCGGAAAACCGGAAAGCTTGCCGTAATCAACAATTCCTCGGAAGCACAGCACACCGATGTATATATCAAGGGCCGCTGTGTATATGAGCTGGATCTGGAGCCGGGCGAGATGCGCTGGGTGGATGATATTGAGTAAAGGTAACTTATGAAAGGCAAAGGTATGCGTTTCATATTTTATAAAGTAAGTACTGTTCAAAGTATAAGGAGGAAACTATAATGAAAAAGAAAGTATTAGGGGCTCTTTTAGTAGCGGCAATGACAATGTCTATGTTCGCCGGATGCGGAAGCAGCACAGACAACAAGGATGGAAGCAATGATGTAAAAAATGATGGAACACAGGCTGCAGCGGGGGACGAGGCAGATGAGACTCTTACAGTGTGGGCATGGGATCCAAACTTCAACATCTATGCTTTGCAGCAGGCAGAAAAGATTTATCAGAAGGATCATCCAAACTTTAAGCTGGATATTCAGGAAAAGGTATATACAGATATCGAGACAGCTCTGATTACAGCTGCTGAGGCCGGTGATTACAGCACCCTGCCGGATATCTTCTTAATGCAGGATTATTCCTACCACAAGGATGTAACAAACTATCCTGACATCTTTACCGATTTAACAGATTCCGGAATTGACTTCACACAGTTTTCAGCCGGTAAGTTAGCTGATTCTACAGTTGATGGAAAGAACTATGGTGTACCATTTGATAACGGTGCTACCATTATGGCAATCCGTTCGGATATGGTTGAGGCAGCAGGCCTTAAGGTTGAGGATTTCAAGGATACAACATGGTCAGAGTTCATGGAACTTGCAAAGAAGGTTGTTGACAAGAATCATGTTCCGATGCTTACTTCTTCAGGCGGATCTGAGATTATCATCGAGATGCTTCAGTCAGCCGGTGCTTCTCCAATGGTAGACGGCAAGATTGATTTAGTTGGAAATAAGGCACTCAAGAAAGCAATCGAGACATACAAGCAGCTGATCGATGAGGGAATCATGGTTGACTATACAGATTGGGATCAGTATATTGCTTCTATGAACAAGGGCATGGCAGCCGGTGTCATCCAGGGATGCTGGATCATGTCTTCTATCCAGGCGGCTGATGACCAGTCCGGAAATTGGGCAATCGTTAATATGCCTAAGTTAGATGATGTTGAAGGCGCTACAAACTACGCAAACTGTGGTGGAGCAAGCTGGGCAGTATCTTCTAACTGCAAGAACACAGACCTTGCATTTGACTTTATTAAGACAACCTTCGGTGCAAGCGTAGAGTTATATGATGACCTTCTTCCAAATGCCGGAGCAATCGCAAGCTACTTACCTGCAGCTGATTCTGATGTTTACAATGAGTCTTCAGAGTTCTATGGCGGACAGGCAGTATATAAGGATATCGTAGAGTTCGCAGGACAGGTTCCGGGAATTGATTACGGTGCATACTACTCCGACATCAGAAGTGCATTAACAGATGCGATTACAAACGTAGTACAGAACGGTGCTGATATCGACAGCGAAATCAAAAACGCTCAGGATACCGTTGAGTTTAATATTGGTGAATAATCATCGAATGTAAATAACAGGACAGTACCGGGGGTGCAGGAATGCGTTCCCGGTACTGTTGTAGGAGAGAAACATGGAAAAGAAGAAAGCAAAAGTAAGTTTGGAAAAAAGGCATAATCTTACCGGATGGGCGTTTTTGCTTCCGGCAGCGATCCTGATATTTGTATTTTGTTTTTATCCGATGGCGCAGGCACTCCTGCTATCCTTCAGAAAGACAAATGGAACCTTTACAGGAATTTCTAATTATGCCAGAATTCTTAAGGATAAAACCTTTCAGCAGTGCCTGTTTAATACCTTTTTTTACTTTTTGATTCAGGTACCGATCATGCTGGTATTGGCACTGATCCTGGCACAGCTTCTTAATAGCCCGAAGATCAAAGGAAAAGGAATTTTCCGTACGTTGATCTTCCTTCCGTGTGCGACATCGCTTGTATCTTATTCCATGATATTTAAGTCATTGTTTGCTCCGGACGGAGTTGTGAACCGGGCACTTATGGCCGTTGGATTATCTTCGGTAGACTGGTTTCAGAGTACCTGGCCGGCGCGTTGGGTCATTGTGATCGCTTTGATCTGGAGATGGACCGGTTATAATATGGTATTCTATCTTGCAGGATTGCAGAATATTGATTATTCGGTGTACGAGGCAAGCTACATTGATGGTGCGACCCCGTTCCAGCAGTTTATAAAGATTACGATTCCGCTTTTGAAGCCGACAATCCTTATGACTGCCATTATGTCAACATCGGGAACCTTGCAGCTGTTTGATGAGTCTATGAACCTGACTGCCGGAGGACCTGGCAAGTCAACCATGACATTGGCACATTACATCTACAATATCTCTTTTGTTGAGACACCGAAATTTAATTATGCGGCAGCCTTGTCCGTATGTATTCTTGTAATGGTAGCGATTCTGTCTGCAATTCAGATGAAAGTAGGTGACAAACGTGACTAAGACGAAAAAAATAATTTCCTACATAGTATTGATTCTGGCAAGTGCACTCTCTGCATTTCCTTTATATTACATGCTTTGCGGAGCAACCAATACAAGTGTTGATGTTGTCAGAGGACGTCTGATTCCGGGTTCGTATCTTTTTGAGAACTTTAAGACACTGATTGATATGCAGAATCTTGGCCTTGCAATGTTTAATTCCTTCCGCAATGCGATCATTATCACAATCGTAACACTGCTTGTATGTTCGATCGCCGGATATGGATTTGAGATCTATCATGACAAGGGGAAGGATGTATTAATGAGCATTCTGCTTCTTGCGATGATGCTTCCGTTTGTTGCGATCATGATTCCATTGTTCAAGATGTTTACTTCCTGGAAGCTGGTTAATACATGGATCGCGCTTGCGCTTCCATCCATTTCCACTCCGTTTATGATCATGCTGTTCCGACAGGCGGCCCGCTCATTCCCGCACGATATTATCGAGGCGGCACGGCTTGAGGGCTTAAGTGAGATCCAGATTTTCTTCCGGATGTTTATTCCGGTCATGAAATCTACTTACGGAGCTGCTATGACGGTAACGTTCATGAATGCATGGAACAATTATCTGTGGCCAACGATCATTTTACAGGATAACAAGGCGATCACCATGCCGATGCTTGTAGCAAACCTGAAAAGTGGATACAGTGTTGACTACGGTATGTTGATGCTTGGTGTATTGATTTGTACACTTCCGACAGCAGTTATCTTCTTATGCTTACAGAAGAGCTTTGCAAACGGAATTACAGGAGCAGTGAAATAATGCAGCAAAATTATTGTTTGAAACAAGAGGACTTGAGGGAGGCGCAGGGCGCCTTCCTTTTGGCTCAAAAGCTTGGTCTGTTGGAGGATCCTTCATGGGAAGGATTGGAAAAAAGGCGTCAGGAACATAACAAGATGCTGCAGACGATGGAGCAGGAGAATAAACGGTTCTACGGACCGCGTTATTTTTCGGCGCCGGCGTATCTGCAGTATGAATTGACGCGCCTGAAGCTGGATTTTGTCCAGCCGGTTGAGGCGGTTCAAAAGACCGGTCTGTGTCCGGACTTTACGGAGCAGGAAAAGAAAGCTTTTTACGAACAAAACATGGATTTGTTCGGTCGGTATCATGGGGACTTTTTCACATATGAAGAAGTAGAACAGATCATCGAAAAGCGGTTACGGGAGGATGCGTATGACGAACTTATCCAGGACGTATTACGTGAGTTCGAAGAACGGAAATGATTTAAAGGATGGACTGACACGCGAGAGCGCATTTGCCAGTCTTTTTGCAATCAATCATACAAGACTGCAGCCAGGCGATAAGGTTTTGCTTGAACGCGGCAGTGTGTTTTACGGACAGTATCTGCAGGTGACGGACAGCGGCAGCGAGGATGCACCGATTGTGATCGGGGCATATGGGGACGGAGCCGCGCCGCGTATCGAAGCCTGCGGACAGGGAATCTGGTATCAGGATTATGGAAATCCGCTGGATGCGCCGACGCATGTATATCATGGCTATGTATCTTCGGCAGTCTTGTTGTATGATGCGGAATATATCGTGGTAGAGGATCTGGAGATCACCAATGAAGGCAGAGAAATGATTGGAGAACGGTATTCGCTTGGAGATAAGATGAATCGTACCGGCGTTGCGGTCGTTGCGAAGGACAAAGGCGTGCGGCATGGAATTACGCTCCGGAATCTGCTGATCCATGATGTAAATGGAAATGTGTATGATAAGCATATGAATAACGGTGGTATCTACATGACGGCGCTGCGCCCGGAATTTGAGGAGGTTACGGGTGTTGCACGTTATCAGGATGTCACGGTTGCAGGCTGTTTTGTGTATCAGGTGAGTCGTTGGGGGATTGCAGTGGGCTACACCTATGCACATGAACAATTTCAGGGAGCGGAACTTGAGGAAGAGACCTTTTTAAAGTACGGGCATGAGAATATACGGATCTGTGATAATTATGTGAAAGCAGCCGGGGGGGACGGCATTACGGCAATGTATGCGCTGCGTCCGCTGATCGAACATAATATGGCAGATTCCATCGCCTGTGAGATCAATGACAGAATCTATTGTGAACCGGGCGAGAGAATGGGGAAGGTAGCGGCAGGCATCTGGCCGTGGAAGTGTAAGGATGCATTATTTTGCTATAATGAAGTCACAGATACAAGATTGAATCAGGATGGTATGGCATATGATGCGGATTCCGGGGATGGAACGGTCTATGAATACAATTACAGCAGGATGAACGAGGGTGGCTGCGTGATGTTTTGTTTGCAGGAGGCTATCCATAATACCTTCCGCGGCAACATCAGCTACGATGATCTGGGAGGAACGATCAGTCCGTCGGAGAATCCGGATGCGCTGCTGGAGGACAATGTTTTTTATGTGCGCGAGGGAGTGCCTTTTGTACGGAAAAATATGGACGGTGGCAAGTTCACGCAGGTAAATGATCGAATTCTTGGTATAGATGAGAATAAAAAACAAGAATTCTAAAAAATAGCACAACTTGTTGTATAGACGGGTTGAAAACGATCCGATAACATTTGCGTAAGTGTAAATGTTAAAAGAGGCAGCTTATCAATGCAGGGAGGTAAAATATGAAGAGAACTTATGAAACCCCGATTATTGTTGCAAACCATAACCTTGCAGAGGGTGTTTATCTTGCAAGTGGTGCCGGTCATGTGAATGTAAGCTATACGGGAGTGATGGATCGCTGGGCTACCGGCGGAAAAGGAGCGGTTACGGTTAACTGCCCGAATGTTACCGGTATGGTCAGTCTGACACTGACATTTAATGATTCCATTGACGATGCAGATGCGTCGGTAGCAGATGCGAACCTGACGTATTCCGGACAGACTGTGAAAGTTGTATTTGATGGTGCTGCAAATGCGTCCGTTATCATTGGCGTGCATCTGAATCACGGAACTTCGATTGACAGTCTTCAGTTGACGGATTACAACTATTCGGTTTCGTAATCATCGGATTATGATCCGTGACAAAAAAATATGGGAATCCTGATGGAAGGATCGGGATCATACACACCGCATTGTTTGTTATAATGCGGTGTTTTTTTGTCTGATTATGGCATTTTAATAAAATATGTGGACTTTTGCTGAACTTTTCCGATATCTTTATTGGAGCAAAAAAAATGATATGGTATAATAAAGCATTAAATAAGCATATGATTTGGAGTAGAGATGGAAGCAGATAGACGCTATCAATTACGACATGCGGCGGGACGATACTGGCTGCTTGATATGCAGCAGGACGGACTTGTTTATCACAAGCCGATCGAATTAAATGAATGTGCTGCGTTTATTTGGGAAGCTTATACAAGCGGACAGACGCAGGATCAGATTGCATCGGAACTTCAGAAGAACTATGGGATCCCCATGGAGCAGGCGAGAGAAGACACGCAGCAGTTTATCATGCGCTTGAGGGAGCAAGGTTTGATATGAACATTTTATTAGTCGGAAAGAACAGTAATTTTACCCAATTACTGGTGGAAAAACTGGATAAAGAAGGTCATAGAATCTTTCTTCTGACGGAAGAACCGAAGACGGTTCGTGCTTCGAGAAAGATTTTTGAGAGTTATCATTTTTCGTATGAAGATTCCTGCATCCGGGATGTGCTTTCAAGTATTCAGCCGGATGCCGTCATTTTCATGGGCGCATATGATCATAACTTTAAGTGGAGTGGTACGCAGAATTGGGCAGGGAAGTATACTTCCGGACTTTTGAACGTATTGCTTTCCTTTCTTGCTGTCAGCGAGGGACGGTTCATTTATCTGTCATCGGAAGAAGTATTCCAGCAGGAGTATGGTTATGTGATCACGGAGGATGAGCCGAGTGCAGCGATTACGACAAGAGGGCAGGCAATCGCAGTGGGTGAGAACATCTGCAAATATTACCAGGATATGGGAAAGCAGGTCATAACCTTACGATTGGATCATTTATACGGCACACCGACACGTGCGGAGGAGGCACAGGATATCTGTGCGCGCATGTGCATTGAGGCTTTGGAGATGGGAGAGATTCTGATCGATGAGAACCAAAGCGTAGCACTTCTTCATGTCGGCGATGCCATCGAATTCATCTATCAGGTTGTCGCTGCTTCGAATGTGAAGGAGCACCTGTACCAGATCTCATCCGGTGAACCGGTATCGCAGAGACTGATTGCAGAGACGATCGCATCGGCTCTAAGCGGGGATGTTACGATTGTGGAGAATCCTAAGACGCAGCGCAGAGAACCGATTCTGTCGAATGAGCGTTACAAGCAGGAGTTTGGCATGCGCATTTTCCACAAGCCGCAGGCAGAGATTGCCGCACTTACGAAGCATATACAGAAGCATTCCGATCTCTTTGTGACAATCGACCGCAAGCCGCGCACGCTTTGGGAGAGAATCCGTCACGGAGCGCGCTCGTTTTTGCCGGCGTTGTTGCCGTTTATTGAGAACTGTATCTGTTTTATCCCATTTTTTATGTTGAATAACCGCGCGGTCGGACGGGAATATTTTCAGAATATTGACTTCTATCTGTTGTATGTATTGCTTTTTGCAATCGTGCACGGACAGCAGCAGGCAATCTTTTCTTCGCTTCTTGCAGTGGCAGGCTATTGCTTCCGTCAGATGTATCACCGAAGCGGCTTTGATGTCATGCTGGACTATAACACTTACATATGGATCGCGCAGCTTCTGATCCTCGGTCTGGTCGTCGGTTACATGCGTGACCGATTGCGTGTGATCGCGGAGGAAGAGCAGCACGAAGTCGATTATCTGTCGAAACAGATTGATGATATCACGGACATCAACGTGAGCAACATAAGAGTCAAGGAACTTTTGAGTACGCAGCTCATCAACCAGAGTGACAGTTTCGGTAAGATTTATGAGATTACCTCCAGCCTGGATCAGTACGAGCCGAGCGAGGTGTTATTCTACGCGGCAGAAGTGCTTGCTCGATTGATGGGAAGTCATGATGTAGCAATCTATACGGTTGCCAACCGATCGTACGCCCGTCTTTTCTCTGCAACATCACCCAAGGCGCGAAGCCTCGGCAACTCCATCAATTATCCGCAGATGGAGGATATGTATGCGGAGCTGAAGGAGAAGAAGGTATACATTAACAAAAGCATGGATGAGCATTATCCGCTGATGGCCAATGCCATCTATTCCGAGGATGAGATGCAGCTGATCCTGATGGTGTGGGGCATTCCGTGGGAGCGCATGACGCTCGGGCAGGCAAACATGTTGACCGTCATCGGTTATCTGATCCAGAACGCCGTCCTGCGTGCCAACCGCTATATGTCTGCGCTTAAGGAGCAGCGTTACATAGAGGGTACTAACATTCTTGAGCCGGAGGCATTCCACTCACTGGTTAAGGCTTATATGAATGCGCGCGAGAAGCAGCTGACTGAGTGTGCATTGATCCAGATTACATCAACCGATCTGTCGCGCGAGGAGATCGGACAGAAACTCGTCAAGCTTATGCGCCAAAGCGATTATGTCGGGGTATTCGAGGATGGCAGAATCTATGCGCTACTTGCGAATACGAATGCAAAAGATGCGCAGTTTGTTGAGAACCGGTTCCGTGAGGTCGGACTGCAGTGTGAGATACAGGAGGAGATTGTTGTATGACAAGATCGGAGCAGGTATTTTTGCTGATTCTCATCCTGAATACAATGGTTGCGATCGGATATCTGATCTGCTGCATGGTTCGTAACGGATGGAAGGCGCCGCGAAGAAAGGAATATTGGATCAAGACCATTGTCATGATCATCTGCCCGCTTGTGGGACCGGCATTTTTTTTCGCCGTGTGGTTTGTGTATTATCTGCTTTTTCATCAGGATGTGGACTTGGAGGACGTTGTGTTTTCCAAGGAACGCGTGGAGACGCACCTGAAGGCGGATGAAGAGCAGGAAGGCAATATGGTCCCGATCGAGGAAGCGCTTGTTGTTTGTGACAAGGATAATCTCAGAACGCTTGTGATGAATGTTGTGCGAGGGGATGTTGAGAAGTCTCTGTCTTCGATTGCGCTGGCACTCAATAGTGAGGATTCCGAGACGTCGCATTATGCGGCAACAGTGCTGCGCGACGTGTTGAATGATTTCCGCGAGCAGGTGCAGGAGCTGCATATCGCGATCAACCGCAAGGAAAAAGGCTGGGATGATTATGCATGCATCCTGATCGAATATATGCACAGCATCTTATCGCAGGATGTATTTCAGGAGGCAGAACAGACGGAATTTATAGCAATCATGGAGGAGGCGTGTCTGCTTCTCTATGAGCAGATGTATTACCGGCTGAAGCCGGTTTATATCCAGTGGCTGTGTGATCTGCTGCTGGGTGTGCGAGAGTATGAAAGAATGTGTAAGTGGTGTGAGCGGAGCCGGGATCTGTATCCGGATGAGCTTTCTACTTATGTATGTTATCTGAAATATTATTTCACAGTGGAGAAGAAAAAGGAGTTCTTCGAGGAACTCGATCGGCTGAAGAAGTCGAATATTGTGATTGACCGGGAGACGCTGGAGCTGATCCGGACTTTCACGTAGCAATCTATGATTTTTAGGAAGGAAACGCATGGTATCTCGTCGAAATTATGTTACGATCGCGATCATGTTTCTGATTCTGTTTTTTATGTTTCAGTTTACAGGCGTGATGAAGAACCAGTTAAATCAATATGGTGTAAATGAATACGAGATGAATGACCGGACCGATCTGGGGGCACAGGATACATTTGATGCATCTGCCGTCCACGCTGCCGCACAAAAAGTGGCATACGTCGGTCCGCAGAGTTCGAATGTCCGCGACGTTGTGTACTGGTGGTGTACCTACACGAAGCGTGCGTTTACAAGCTATGCTTCTCTGGAAGAATGTACCTACTTAGAGTCGGACAAACCGGATATGATCGTGCTGGACGGACAGCTGGTAGTGGACAACGTGGATGATGCGATCGTGAAACGCTGGGCGGATGACGGCATTGACCTTGTGTTTTCCGGAATGCCAGAGAATGCGCATCTGCGCGGAAGCATCCAGATAAAGGATCTGCTCGGCATATCAAGAGTACTGCAGAATGAGGTGCAATTGACCGGAACCCATCTGTTTGGAGGCTTCCTGCTTGGCGGAGAGGCAATCTATGAGGCGAAGGACGAGGAGGAAGCTGCGGAGCGCCAGGATATGGATTTCACGATTCCGTGGTATGTGACCGGAGCCGGTACCAAGACGTATATGGTCGGACTGATTTCTGATTCCGTATACAAGGAGAATATGACGACATCCCTGCGACAGACTTACGCAACATTGGACGAGAATTCGTTAAAAAATATGGTGCTTCCGGCGCTGATCTGGAGACATGGAACCGAGAATGCAAGTGTATTCTGCGTGAACGGAGATTTCCTGTCGGATATATCCGGAGTCGGAATCCTCGAAGCGATGGTTGCAGAGGCGAATACCTATGACATTTATCCCGTGGTCAATGCGCAGAATCTGGTTGTGGCAAACTTCCCTGCGTTCACCTCGGAAAATGCGACACGCATACAGGAATTGTACAGCCAGTCCGCGGAGGCAGTATACAAAGAAGTCATCTGGCCGTCCCTGTCGGCGCTCAATACGCGGACGAATATGAAGATGACGTGTATGCTCACGCCACAGCTTAATTATGAGGATCGCGAAGAACCGGACGGAAGCAATGTAGAATATTACTTAAAGCTTCTTAAGGAGGAGCATAACGAGACGGGATGGAGCGGAAGTACGACTTCGCAGCTATCGGTCAATGAGAAGCTGCAGCAGGATCGTAATTTCTGGAAGCAGTATGCACCAGATTACGCATTCCGGTCGTTGTACCTGAGCGATGCGGCGCAGAAAGAGAATTTATCGGCAGAAGAGAATGCCTCGCTTCGAACAATGGTTGTCAACGAAGACGATGCAACTTTCCCGATCGTCTCATACGATACGTCGGGACTTACGGAGCAGCGCGTGACAAGTACCGGTGCGTCACACACTTTTATGGATGATTTCCGGCTGAAAAGCATGGAGACGGCTTTGGCCTATTCGAATATTACACTCGATCTGTACAAGGTAACATATCCTGAGTCGGACGAGGATTCGTGGCAGAATCTGATGAAGAAGATCTCGGCGAATGTTGCGACATTCTGGAAGGAGTATGCGTCCTTTGCGCAGACCTCGCTTTCGGAGTCAGATCTGCGGATCCGGAGATTTCTCGCTTTGTCCTATGAGCAGGAGCGGAAGGAGGATACCATCTATGTATCCATTCAGCATTTCGAGGATCAGGCATGGTTTATGCTACGTTTAAGCGGCGAAGATGTGGATTCGGTCAAAGGCGGCTCGTTTGAAAAGATCGAGGATGGCGTCTATCTGATCGAGGCTCAGGAGGCGGATATTGCGATCCATGTCAAGCAGCAGGATACGCTGCATTATAACAGTTCGAATGGGAAACAGGGAGGTGGATCATGAGAATCTGTATCGTGGCAGAGGGCTGCTATCCGTATATGGTGGGCGGTGTATCCAGCTGGGTACACAGCATGATCAGGCAGTTCCCGGATTATGAATTTATTATTCTCGCGATCGTTGCCAACCGGTCGTTCCGCGGAAAATTTAAATATGAATTGCCGGAGAATGTGATCGAGGTATATGAATTATATCTCGATGACTGCGACTGGACCGGCGATTATGGCAAGCGGCATCGCCGCATCAAACTAAATAATCAGGAATATGAAGCACTCAAAAGCCTGCTTCTCAATCAGAATGTGGATTGGGAGACGTTGGTACATTTGTTTAACGAGAAGAAATTTTCTCTCAATGATTTTCTGATGGGAGAGGATTTCTTTCAGGCGGTATTGGAATGCTATCAGATCCGCTATCCGGAAATCCTGTTCTCGGATTTCCTGTGGACGATGCGCTCTATGTATCTGCCGCTTTTTCACACGCTCAAGATGGATCTGCCAAGGGCGGATCTCTACCACTGCGTTGCGACCGGTTATGCCGGTGTACTTGGTAGTATGGCGAAGATCAAATACGGCAGCAAGCTTCTGATCTCGGAGCATGGAATCTATACGCGTGAGCGTGAGGAGGAACTGATCCGTGCCAAGTGGGTTGAAGGTGTCTATAAGAATATATGGATTGAACAGTTCCGTAAGATGTCGATGCTTGCATATGAGCGGGCGGATCTTGTGACCAGCCTGTATGCGCACGCAAGAGAGCTGCAGATCGAGCTTGGCTGTCCGGCTGAGAAGACAGTCGTGACACCGAACGGAATCGATGAAACGCGTTTTGTAAATCTGACACGACCGGATTTTATGAGTCCGGATCAGATTCATATCGGTGCAATCCTTCGTGTGACACCGATCAAGGATGTTAAGACGATGCTTCGCGCCTTTGCGTATGCGAAGGAGAAGCTGCCGAATTTGAAGCTTTGGATTATGGGTCCGACCGATGAGGATGAGGAATATGCGAAGGAGTGTTTTGATATGGTGGAACTGATCGGAGCGGACGATGTGGAGTTCACGGGACGTGTCAATGTTGCGGATTATATGGGTGGTCTGGACATGACGATCCTGACGAGTATCAGTGAGGGACAGCCGCTTACGATTCTTGAGAGTTACGCGGCGCATAAGCCTGTGATCGCGACGGATGTCGGCAACTGCAGGGGCCTGATCTACGGTGAGGATGATGATTTCGGTGCTGCGGGAATTCTGACGCATATCATGAATGTGGCGGAGATTGCGGATGCGATGGTAAAGCTCGGCAAAAGCAGACAGCTTCGCGAAAAGATGGGTGAGGCAGGTTATAAGCGTCTGATGCGCAAGTATCGTGTGGAAGATATGCGTAAGACGTACAGTGATATTTATTGGAAGCTTGAAGATATCGATTGGTAAGGAGTAAGTCAGAGGATGGCTGGAATTGGCGTAAAACTTCAGAAAATTTTTGATAAGAAATCCATTGCAGCGCATTTGGTCGGTTTTGTCTACAGTACGATCTCTACGGTTGCACCGATGTTCGTTGTCATTGGCAATATCATGCTGATGAGTTATGTGCTTGGATACGACACGTTAAGTTATGCGAGACGAGGCCTGTTCTCGGGAACGATACTGTATATTTTTATTTTTTCCCTGTTGACGGCGGCTCCGTTCAATGCGGTACTGTCGCGCTATATGTCGGATGTGATCTATGAGGAGCGGTATGACAATATCTTGTCGTGCTACTATCTGGGGTTGATTTTGAATATTGTACTCAGCTGCCTGTTTGGAATTCCGTTCTGTATCTGGGAATATGTGATCGGACATGTGCATCTTCTGTTTGTGTTTACCGGATTCTGCGGTTATATCTCGCTGGTGCTGGTGTTCTACTCGATGCTGTATCTGTCGATCTGTAAAGATTATCAGAAGATCTCGTTTTATTTTTTGCTTGGAATGGTGTTTGCTTTCCTGTTGTCACTTTTCCTTGTGTGGGGATGCAAACGCGACATTGCTTACAGCATGCTGCTGGCACTCAGCTGCGGATTCTTTTTGACGGCGGTACTTGAGGCGGCAACGATCAAGCGTTATTTTAAGACGAACAGCAACTGCTACAGGGAAGTGCTTGCGTATTTCAAGAAATACTGGCAGCTGATCGTGGTCAATTTCCTCTATACATTGGGACTTTATATTCACAATTTTGTATTCTGGAACAGTGATCTGCGGATGGTGGTGGCGGACAGCTTCGTCTATGCACCGATGTATGATCTGGCAACCTGTATTGCGATGTTCACGAATATTTCTGCTACGATCATTTTTATTTCCCGCGTGGAGATGCACTTTCACGGACGCTACAAAGCGTATTCCGAGGCTGTCACCGGAGGACGCTGGCGGGATATCCGGAATGCGAAGAACCGCATGTTCCGGCAGCTGGCGGCAGAACTTTTAAACCTCGTGCGTATCCAGTTTATCATCACAGTTGTGGTGTATCTGGTCTGTGTGATTGTGCTTCCGGCGTATGGATTTGGTGGAGAGGTCTTACAGATCTATCCGTGTCTGGCGGTCGGATATTTTGTGTTGTTTTTGTTCTATGCAGAAATCATTTTCCTGTATTATTTCAACGATACGAACGGTGCGCTTCTTGCGACCGTTACATTTTGTCTGTTTACATTCTTAGGAACGCTTGTCTCGTCGCAGCTGAGCAGTATCTGGTACGGGATGGGACTTGTGTTTGGAAGTTTTATCGGATTTACGATCGGATATTTTCGTATTCGCTGGCTGGAGAGGCATCTGGATGAGCACATCTTCTGCAAAGGCGAATTGTTCCCGGCGAAGAATGAACCAAGACCGTCTTCGCTGGTATATAAGAGAGAGACACCAAAGAAACGAAAGGGGAAGAAAGCATGATAACAATTTTTCGAACTCTTATGGTAGCAACCGGAATCGTATTTCTGCTGTGGGATTTCTATTCTTACGCGAAGCAGAAACTCAACGAAAGCATGGGCATGATCTGGGGCTTCGTATCGCTCGCTTTGATCATCACCGGAGCAGTGCCGGCATTGTCGGGTGAGGTGAGCGAGTGGCTTCTGATCTGTCTGTTTATTATCTGTCTTATGCTTTTGTTCCTGCTTTTTAAGGTGACGAAGGCGGTGTCGGTTCTTACGATGAAGAATCAGGAGCTGGCGATGCAGGTGTCGCTTCTGAATCAGGAAAATGAGAAAATTTTGCATCAACTGGGGATTTTGAAGAATGAGAAAAAAGATACTGTTCGTCATTAATACATTCTCGCGCGCCGGGGCAGAGACGGCTTTGCTTGATCTGCTGCGCAAGATGGATGAGAGGAATCGTGAATCAGGGAATACCAGGTACGATCTCTCACTGTTTGTGTTGATGGGGCAGGGAGAGCTTGCGGTAAAGCTGCCGGAGAGTGTACACTTATTAAATAAAAACTACTGCATGGAATCGGTTCTTGAACCGCGTGGCAAACGCCATATGGTGTGTACCGTGCTGAAGGCATTGTTGTGCCGGGGGACAGGCATTAAGCTTGCACCGTATATGCTTCGGGCGTACCGGCAGATGCGGCGGAGCGGACAGGTTCGCATTGACAAGATACTGTGGCGTGCATTGTCGGATGGAGCGGTACGGCTGGATGAGACGTATGATCTTGCGATTGCTTTCCTGGAAGGCGGATCCGCGTACTATGTAGCGGATCATGTGAAGGCGAAGAAAAAGGCGGCGTTCATACACATCGACTATGAGAGAGCCGGATATTCCAGAGAACTGGATCGGAATTGTTATCTGAAGTATGATGCGCTTTTTCCAATCGGGGAGCAGGTGCGAAGACAGTTTGTGAAGGTGTATCCGGAATGTGCGGATCGCACGAAGATTTTTCATAATATACTGGATGTGGACAAGATTCATGCACGGGCGCAGGAACCGGGCGGCTTTATGGATTCTTATGATGGCATACGGATTCTTACGGTCGGAAGACTGACGGAGCAGAAGGCGTATCCTGTTGCAATCGAAGCGATGCGGCTGTTGAAGCAGCAGGGCGTGAAGGCACGCTGGTATGTGCTCGGCGAAGGTCCGGAGCGGGAAATGCTGGAGCAGCAGATTGCAAAAGCCGGATTGCAGGAAGACTTCCTGCTGCTGGGGGCAACAGATAATCCGTATCCGTATTTTGCACAGACCGATATTTATGTACATGCCACGCGCTATGAGGGCAAAAGCATTGCAATCCAGGAAGCACAGATTCTGGGCTGTCCGATCGTTGCTTCCGATATTAACTGGGAACAGATCGAGCAGGGAAAGGACGGATTGTTATGTTCGCTTGATGCGAAGGCGGTTATGGAAGCGATTCTGACGTTGATTGAAGATCCGGATATGCGAAAGCGCTTTGGACAGGCTGCGTTGCAGAAGACGGCCAGCTTTACGGAAGATATTCGTCTGTTTGACCGGCTGCTTGAGGATGAATCTGAAATGTATGGAAAACGGAGACTGGACGAACAGAAAAACGTTTGAAATAAGGAAACTAAGTATGGAAGAAAAGAAACAAAAAGACCTGCTGATCATTATGCCGGCCTACAATGAGGAAAAAAATATTGTGCCGGTTCTGGAAAATCTGGAGAGACCGGAGATTGCTGAGATCGCGGATGTTCTCGTTATGAATGATGCGTCATCGGATTCGACCAACTGGGTGGTAAAATTCCACGGTCACACATTGGTAACACATGTGTTTAATCTTGGATACGGAAGTGCACTGCAGCTCGGCTACAAATATGCGATCCGGAGAGATTATAAGTATGTGATCCAGATGGATGCAGACGGTCAGCATGATGTATGCAATATTCCAAAACTTTATGAGCGATTGAAGACGGCGGATGCAGACGGAAGATATCCGGATATTGTGCTGGGATCGCGTTTTATGAAGGAGAGCGCGGCTTATCCGGTTTCATTGGTGAGAAAAGTAGCATATGCGTGGTTCCGTCAGATGATCCGCGCCTTTACGGGAAGGAAGATTGCGGATCCGACCACAGGTCTTCAGGGTCTCAGTCGTAAGGCAGTACTATATTATTCAAAATATAAGCATTTCGATGACCGGTATCCGGATGCGAATATGATCATCCAGATGATCCTTCTCGGATTTCGGATCGACGAGATTCCGGCAGTCATGCATGCCAGAACAGAGGGCAAAAGCATGCATGCGGGACTTAAGCCGATCGTGTATATGTTTCGTATGACATTTTCGATATTGGCAGTTGTATTTCGGGTAAAGGTGTTAAAAATTGACGCGGGTGCAGGAGAGATGGATGAGAAGACGTGCTAAGATTTCGTTTCGGAAGGCTTCGCTGCAGGAACTGTGTGGTGATTATGTCAGCCCGGGCAGAGGATGGTATCACATCTACACGTTCCGACCGGATCAACAGGATGAGGAGCAGCTCCAGTGGCTTCCGTTTGAGGATCATGAAACAATTGCATTGCTTCGACTGGATATCGGGGCATTTCGAAGCAGTTCGATCGATGATAAGACGCTTGCTTTTATCCAGCGTATTCTGACGCGTTTTGCGGAGGCGGGGAAAGACATCATTCTGCGCATCCTGTATGATGTGGATGGCAGAGGGATGGCGCATGAACCGGCGGCTTTTGATCTAGTGTGTGACCATATGAGAAGTATCGGAAGTGTTGTGGCAGAGCACGCGAGGGAGATTCTTCTGGTGCAGGGACTTTTTGTTGGAAGCTGGGGAGAGATGCATGATTCTAAGTATCTTGATCCGAAATCGATTCGCAGGCTTTATGTGACGTGGCGGCAGGCAACCGGAGGAATGATTCCGATCTCGGTCAGGAAGCCGGTGCATATGCGGATACTGGAAACGGATGATACCGTTGACGCACGAAAGAAGCATGCAAAGACAAAACTGTCGGAAAAAGCGAGAATTGGATTGTATGATGACGCGATTCTGGCAGATGATACCCACATGGGCACATTTGGTGATAAGACCCGCAGAGAGGCATCTTATGAAGAAAGCTGGCGCGCAAAAGATGAGTATGCTTTTATCCACAAACGGATGAATCAGGTGCCGGTCGGCGGTGAAGCAATCGGTGGGAAAGAATTGGGCAGCAGTGAGATTGTGGAGCAGCTTAAGGCGCTTCCGGTCAGCTATCTGAACAGCATTTATCAGCTCAAAGTAATGGAACACTGGAAGGCGCTTGCGGCGCCGGAAGGGGAATCGTTGTATGCGTATATCGGAAATTATATGGGATATCGGTTTGTTGTAAAAGATGTCAGCTGCAAGCGGGGACGACTTTGCATTACGATCGCGAACGATGGATTTGCTCCACTTTATGAGAATGCAAGGTTACGGCTGATTATGGTGAACCCGCAGCAACATCGGCAAAGCCGGACTTTGAATATGGATCTTCGAACGATAACGCCTGGAACCTGTGAATTGGTTCATGCTGATTTACGGAAGGCGTTTTGGAAACAATTTTCTGCGGAAAAAGAAAATTCTGATGTGGAAAACGAAGAGAAATACAGCGTAGCAAGTGGATATCGATTCTATCTTGAAATGATTCGAAGCCGGGACGGACAGGCGATTCGCTTCGCAAATGAAGGGGCGGATGAGCGGTTGTGGATCGGAAGCATGGAGTTAAGGAGTTAAGAAACAAAGATGCAGGAAAATCAGATGATTGATTTTGTGATACCGTGGGTGGATGGAAGTGATCCTGCGTGGCAGAAGGAGCGCGATGCGAAAGCCGCGCAGCTTGGCAGGATGGAGCGTTGTGATAACCGGAGCGAGCGGTATCGTGACTGGGATAATTTAAAATACTGGTTTCGCGGTGTGGAGAAGTTTGCGCCGTGGGTTCATAAGATTTATTTCGTGACCTGGGGACATCTCCCGGAGTGGCTGGATGTACAGCATCCGAAGCTTGTGATCGTTCGGCATGAGGATTATATTCCAAAGGAATATCTGCCAACATTTAATTCGCATACGATCGAGTGGAATCTGCATCGGATTCATGGATTATCGGAGAATTTTGTTTATTTTAATGATGATATGTTTCTGCTGCGGGAGATGAAACCATCGGACTTTTTTGTGGATGGAAAGCCGAAGGATATGCTGGCACTGCAACCGGTCGTTACCAATGTTTCTGATCCGGTTATGCCATATATCTATTTGAATAACAGCATGGTATTAACCAAATATTTTGATAAACGCAAGAACATGAAAGTACAGCCGGGAGCGTATTGGCATGTGGGATATCCGTTTTTGTATTTTGGGTACAATTTATTGGAAACGGTTTTCCCAAGATTTACCGGATTCTATACGGTTCACGGACCATCTCCGCTGAAGAAGGAAACGTATCGCGTGTTGTGGGAGAAAGAAGAGGAATTATTGGATCAGACCTGCATGCATCCGTTTCGTGATGCAAAGGATGTAAGCCAGTATCTGCTTCGCGAGTGGCAGAAGTTAAGCGGAAATTTTGTCCCGGCGAATGTAGCAAAACTATGCCGGTACTTTGATGTTGATGATCAGAACCGGGCGTTGATCGATACGATAGAGAAACGGAAAGCAAAATGTGTCTGCATCAATGATGCTAATTTTCCGTTTGATTTTGAGCAGGCGAAGAAGCAGATCAATCAGGCGTTCGTAACAATTTTGCCAAAGAAGAGTGCATTTGAATTATAGCATTGTATGTAAGCGAGGCAATCATAATATCTGAGACAATAGAAAGGAGAGACGCTGCGATGACAGAGAGAAGCAGAACTGAATATTCCGCAATCAATACGACCGTAGCGGTAATCTCCCGAATGGTTGCAATCCTTATGGGGTTTGTGACGCGAGTCATATTTACACATACATTGAGCGAGAGTTATGTCGGTATCAATGGTTTGTTTACAGATATCTTAAACGTGCTGTCGCTCACAGAACTTGGCGTTGGAACAGCGATTACCTATGCGTTGTACCGGCCGATTGCGGAGAAGGACATTCGAAGACAGCAGATATTGATGCGCATGTACCGGACTTTTTATCGCGGTACTGCCATCTGCGTCGCGGTTGCAGGGCTTGCTTTGATCCCATTTATGGATGTATTCATGAAAAACCGACCGGATGTGGATCATCTGATCCTGATCTATTTGTTGTATCTGGCGAATTCAGTGCTTTCCTATCTGCTGGTATATAAGCGGACGCTGATCGAAGCATATCAGATGAATTATCTGGTACTAATGTATCAGACTACTTTTCTTGTGATTCAGGATATCTGCCAGATTGTGATCCTTGTTACGACACACAATTTCATTCTTTTTCTGGTGATCTACATTGTGTGTACCGTGATGAACAATGTTTTGATCTCAAAGAAAGCGGATCAGTTGTTTCCATACTTGAAGGAACCTTGTCACGAGAAGCTTCCGGAAACAGAGAGGCACGATATCTTTCGTAACATTAAGGCAATGCTTATGCACAAGCTGGGAAATGTAGTGGTCAATAACACCGACAATCTGATTCTTTCATCGTTTGTGGGAGTTATCACAGTCGGTGTCTATTCGAACTATTATCTTCTGATCGGCTCAATCCGGCAGGTGCTGGATCAGGTTTTTGCCGGGATTACTGCCAGCGTCGGTAATCTGGGAGCAACGGAAGAAAGCGACCGCATACAGGATATTTTCGAATTGTCCTTCTTCATAGGACAGTGGCTGTATGGGTTTGCAGCAATCTGTCTCTACGAATTGTTGAATCCGTTTGTAGAGATTTCCTTCGGAAAAAGCTATGTTTTCACGCGGGATATCGTGCTGATCCTGTGTATCAATTTCTTTATCAACGGAACGCGCAAAGCGGTACTTACTTTCCGCGATTCTATGGGATTGTTCTGGTTTGACCGTTACAAGGCTTTGGCGGAGGCGGCATTAAATCTTGTCATCTCGATTGTGTTGGTGAAAATGTGGGGAACGCTCGGCGTGTTTCTTGGAACATTGGCAAGTACGCTTTTGACATCCGTTTGGGTGGAACCATACGTGTTTTATAAACATCGATTACGGAAATCTCCGGCACACTTTTATCTGCAGTACGCGGTCTATGTTGTAATCATGGCGGTGGTGTGGATTCTGACGGACCGGATCTGTAACAATGTGACCGGCAGCCTGTGGTTTATTCTTCTGGTGCGCCTTCTGATCTGCGTGATCGTGCCGAATGTGCTGCTGCTTGTTGTATATTTTCACAAGAAAGAATTTATCCGGCTTGGGGGACGCGCCGCAGCTATGTTAGAGAAAAGGAGAAAAAGGCATGGAACAACGCTTAAGTAAAGAACAACTTGAACTTTGCCACCTGCTTTCTCTGGCTTTACATGGAAAGAAAGCGGGGCCACCTGATCCAGATGTGGATTATTCGCGTGTGGTTGCAATTGCACAGAAGCATCAGGTGCCCCCCCTGTTGCATCCGGTATTGGAAGAGATGGAATTGCCGGAATCGGTGTGGAATATCATAGATTTAAGAGGCGAGCAGGCAGTGCGGCAAAGCTATCGCCTGCTGATGCTCAGCCGCTATGTGATTCGTTTATTGCAAAAGCACGATATCGATGCAATTTTGCTGAAGGGAAGCGGGACAGCCGCCTGGTATCCGGTACCGGAACTTCGAAAATCCGGAGATGTGGATTTATTATTAAAAGACGAAACAGAGGCTCATAGAGCTTTAGAAATCTTAAATGAGAAAGGATTTCAAACGACCGGGAACCAGCTTGCACATCATCATATCGTGTGTGAGAGTCCGGATCGTATTTCAATCGAGCTTCATATGTCTCTTGCAGAGCCTTTTGACAGTGAGAAGATTAACCAATATCTTGCAGCTCAGCAGGCGGAGTATTTTACGAATCGGAGAACCGTCAACTCCATGGGGGTTGCATTTCAACTGGCATCGGACGGATATCATGCTTTTTATCTGCTTCTTCATATGCTGCAGCATTATGTGAGGGCGGGATTTGGCATAAAGCTTCTGTGTGATTGGGTTGTCTTCTGGGAATCGGATGTGTCGGACGATGAAAAAAGCAAATTTCTTCGTCTCGTGAAGGAGAGCAAAACGCTTGGCTTTGCAGCAATGATGACACGCGTCTGCGTGCGATATCTCGGTTTGCAGGAAGAAAAGATGGATTTTTTATTGCAGGAATCTGATACCATCCAAACAGAGAAGCGTATGGATCTGATCGAAGAATTGATGGCGGAAATTTTTGAAGCAGAGGAATTTGGACATTCCGGGCAGGATCGTATGGTTACGCTTCGCGGTACAAAGATTACGGATTATGTGCGGGAATTTCATCACCAGATGAAGCTGACATATCCTCGTGCTGGTAGAATTGTTGTGTTGTATCCGCTGCTTTGGGTCATGACATTGTGCGGATTCCTGTACCGGAACCGGACGCTGCGCAAGGTGTCCGGCCGGCAGATTCTGCAGAAGGCAAAGAAACGCAGTCAGATTACGGAACAGATGAGGCTTTTTCGCTGACAATAACAGGAAGGTGGATTTAGAAACATGGTTTATTGGGCCGTGGAATATGGCAAAGTTTTTATCGCATATATGGCGCTCATGTACATATGGCCGATGGTCGTATTTCGCAAGTATCTTGCGCCGAAAAGCAGAACCTATCGTTTCGCGTTCTGTTCGACGGTGCAGGTTGTTATCGTAAATACGGTTGTGCTTCTTCTGGGACTAGTTCATCTGTTGAACCGGTGGACGATGATTCTGGTGTTTTACGGAGTGTTCATTGGATCTATTTTGTGGAAGAGGAAGTTTCATGGAGATGGGATACGAAAGATCCGGCAGGTGCTTGTCGGAACCAGAGGCGTAAAGCTTTTTTTGACACAGATATGGTCTTCTCTTAGACATTGGATCAAAAATGTTGTCAGAAAGATATGGAAATGGACAAAAGGCAGAAGAATTGAATATCTGACGCTTGGTGTGATCGTTGTCTATGGAATCATCTATTTTTCATACGGAACCTATGTGGATCATTCCTATGGATTTGGTGATATGTATACGCACCATTCCTGGATACACGGATTGATGGAGGGAAAGATTTTCTCTGCCGGTATTTATCCGGAAGCAATGCATTGTTTTATCTATGCGATGCGTCAGTTGTTTGGTGTTCGTATATACAGCAGTCTGCTTTTTGTTGCCGGCATTCATGTGGGAACGTTGCTGATCGCAATCTATTGTTTCCTGAAGGAGATATTGAAATCCAGATATACATCGTTGCTGATCATCGCATCGTTTCTGGTTATTGATCTGTTGTGTATTGATGAAATTTTCAGTATGTCCCGACTTCAGTGGACGCTTCCGCAGGAATTTGCGCTCTATACGCAGTTTTTGTGCGCATTGTATCTGGTTCGTTATCTGCGGACGGAGCGGAATCCGCGTAAAGAATCCGGCAAACGCAAGTTTATTGTCTGGGATGAGAATTTATTCTTATTTATGATGGCACTTGCTGCTTCGCTGGCAATTCATTTTTATGTTACGATTATGGCCTTTTTCCTGTGTCTGTCGTTTGCTGTCTTTTTGTTGCATCGCATTTTCAGGCGCGGAAATTTCAGATCTCTTGTTTGTGCGGTTGTCGCCGGGGTGTTAATCGCGGTGGCGCCGATGGGACTGGCTTTTGCCACAGGAATCCAGTTTCAGGGATCTTTGAATTGGGCGCTGAATGTTATGAGTGGTAAAGACACGAAAGAAGGTCGAACGCAGCAGGCGGAGGCAATTTTAAATACCGAGATGCCGGATACTCAACAACCGGATGATCAGCAGATGCCTGTAACAGAATCGTCGGAATCCTTAAATCAGTTCAGCACACAGATTCCGGGAAATCAGGCAACACCGGCTGTCCCGGTGCAGCCGAAAGTGTCTTTCCGTGACAAAGTACAAAATATTGCAACCCGCGTGTGGAATCTTGCAGAGAAAAAGAGTGAAAGCGTGTATTCGTATGGTTATGCAACGCTTTACAGAGACGATCGCGCCAACTGGATCATACGGTTTACAGCCGTGTCGGCGATCGTTGGAGTCATATGTTGCTTTATTGCAGTATTGCTTCACCGAAAAGTGAAGTTGTATTTTGAAGGATATCTTGGAATCACATTGTCATCGGTTATTTTTATGATCCTGTATGCGGCTCCGTTCCTTGGACTGCCGGAACTGATTGCGGGATCGCGTGTCTGTTCCACGGAACAGTTGCTGATCATTGCGATGATTTTGGTGCCGGTCGATCTGCTTTTGTATCTGCTGGGACTTTCTGTGATACGAGTTGTGTTACCGTTTGTTTCGATGCTTGCGGTTGTTGGTATCTATGTCGCTGCAAACTATTTTGATGTGTACCATGGATTTTTATACAATGAGTTAACGCGCTATAATTCTGTTGTTGATGTGACCAATGATATTATGGCGACTTTTCCGGAGGAGAGCTATACCATTGTTTCGCCGACGGATGAGTTATATCAGGTCATAGAGAAGGGCTGGCATGAGGAAGCCTTGAATTTCATACAGAAATTGCAGTATGGAAATTATTCGATTCCATCGGAGTATTTCTTCATATATGTAGAGAAGAGACCTATCCAATATGCCCAAAGCCATTTTTATACAGGACCTAAGTGGCTTGCACAGGCAAAATATACCGAGTTTTATTCTACCTATTTTAGTGAAGGCAATGATATTAATCAAAGTAAGATTTCGGATGCGTATGCTGATCAGGAACTTGGATTCTTTATGAGGCCTTCACAGACCTATTCCGATCTGACGAATCGTACGATTCTTGAATCGAAATTGTATCGGTGGTGTGAACAGTTTAAGCAGGAATTTCCGAATGACATGCGTGTATATTATGAGGACAAAGATTTTGTCTGTTTCGTTGTAAAACAGAACACGTATCGCCTGTTTAATTTGGAGGAGTAATGACAACGAGGAAGAAAACCAAAGCAGGAGTTATCATTCTCTGCTTAATCGTAATTCTGATACTGGGAACTTCGCTTTATATAGCCTGGCATTTTCACTGGCATCTGACATTACAACAGGAGAATTTTACGGAATCATCACGTGATCTTGTGAATCCGAATCGGGGATTTTATTATATATATGGATTTCGGATAACGGATGAGAGCGTTGATTGGAATACAGAAATTACGAAGCGTATGGAGAGTGATCCGGATAACGAACTGGCGTTGATCGAGGTAAATTTACAGGCATATCGCAGCGGAGCGATTTCCGATGCCGGTATGCAAAATATGAAGATGCTTTTTACAGCACTGGATCAGCAGGAGAAGCATTATATCGTTCGTTTCCTATATGACTGGGATGGACAAAATGAACAATATGAGCCGCAGGATATCAATATCATCGTGGGACACATAAAACAGGCAGAGTCCGTTCTGCGTGAATATGCGGATCACATTTTTACCTTGCAGGGGCTGTTTGTTGGAAACTGGGGGGAGATGAACGGAACGCAGTATGTGGATGATGATTCGTTGCAACGTCTGGCATCTACGTTAGCAGAGGTCAGTAATCCTGACACATATCTTTCGGTGCGGATGCCGATGCATTGGCGCAAGATTACACAGACATCGGATATTCAGACATTTCTGCAAAGTGACTCACCGTATGTACACCGGCTTGGATTATTCAATGATGGAATGCTGGGTAATGAAGGGGACTACGGAACTTATGGAACACAGAGCCGCTCGCAGGTCGGTGACTACAGTGCGTGGACGCGTGAAGAGGAACTGGATTTTCAGGATGAATTATGTCGCACAGTTCCGAATGGCGGAGAAGTAATCATAGACAATGCGTACAATGACCTTGATCATGCGATCGCGGATTTTGACCGGATGCATATTACGTATCTGAATGAGGATTATGACCGTAACGTGTTAGAGAAGTGGAGCAATTCTGTCGTTTACACAGATGACTGTTATGACGGAATGGATGGTCTTTCCTATATGAAAGCGCGTCTTGGGTATCGTTTTGTGCTAAGAGAGTGCCGGATGCAGCAGGATTTCTGGAAAGACACGCTCCATGTGGAACTGGATGTCTCGAATTCCGGCTTTGCTCCGATTTATAAGGCTTGTGAGGCCTGCTTTGTATTTGTTCCGCAATCATCAGAGGGCAAAACTTATTCGGTGAACGTGGAGCAGAATCTGTCGGAGCTGGCGGGAGGAAATGAGACGGATCGGATTTCTACGATTCAGACAACGATTCCGCTTCATGATCTGGAAAGAGAAAATTATGATGTCTATTTTCAACTTAAGGATCAGGCGACCGGTGAAATAATTCAGTTTGCAAACGAGCAGGAATGCGAAGCGGAAGGTTATCAAATAGGGCAAATCTTGCAATAAAATGACAAAAATATACAATGCATTTTCCTAGACAGAAAACTATAATGTTAGTAAAGAAGCGGAGAGGAAATACTAGGAAATGGAGAGTGAAATGATGATGAAGCATTATGAGAAGCCTGACATATTACGAGTAGATAATTTGAATGAGGGTGTTTATTTAGCGAGTGGAGATCCGGTTTGCGGAAGCAAATATTTAATGGGAAACTGGATTAAGCCAAGTAGAGGAACATCTCAAGGAGAGCGCCTTCAGGTATGGGGATGCGAAGGTTGTCCGGCTGATGATGGAGACGGATGCAAGATCAAGAAGGGTGAGATGCATGATACAATGGATTATCGTCCTAATTGGGAAAAGAATGGATTAGATCCTAACGAAATTACATGGTAACCGAAATATAACGAATGGCACAGTCGAAAGACTGTGCCATTTTTATGCGAGTAACAAATCAAGATTCTAGAAAGCATCTTCCAATTCCCTGATTTCATCTGCATTAAGAGGTTCGCATCGGAAATCACGGATCTTATACACTTCTTTGCAGATACCAAGCACGGTCGGGCGATGCGTGGTAACGATACAGGTTCGCGGATAATCATCACGCATGATATTTTTGAGAACCTGTCGTTCGGTTGCAACATCAAGTGCGGAGGTTGCCTCGTCAAGCAGCAGGATCGGTGCATGACGGAGCAATGCACGCGCGATGGAGAGGCGCTGTGCCTGTCCCTCGGAGAAACCGGTTCCGCGTTCTCCGACTTTGCTGTTGATACCGTCAGGAAGTTTCTTTACAAAATCCCATGCACAGGAGGCTTTCAAGGCATCAATGATTTCATCATCCGTTGCATCCGGTTGTACATTGCGCATATTTTCTGCAATTGTTCCGGAAAACATGGTGTTTCCCTGCGGAACATAGGAGAATAACCTTCGTGTAGATGGTGTGAGCGCAAGCTCCTGTTGTGTGGTGTTACCATATAAACAAGACTCTCCTTCCTGTGGGTGAAGGAGCGAGAGAATCAGGCGGAGCAGCGTTGTCTTGCCCTCTCCGGAAGGTCCGACCAAAGCGACGATCTCGTGTGGGTGTGCTGCAAAATCTGCATGTTCGAAAACCTGTGTTCCATTATGGTATGCATAGGAGAAATCCGACATCTTCAGGCTGATACCATCCTTCGCATTTTCCTGCTTGAAGACGTCAACTTCCTGGGTATGATCAAAATTCTCCTTCGGCATATTGAGAATGTCCATCAGACGTCCGGCGGATGTTGTCATAGAGATTGCCGTCGGGACAAGTGATACCAGCTGATTCAGCGTGCCGGTGAGCGAGCTTGACAGGGAGAGGAACATGGTCATGGTTCCGTATGAGATTGCCCCGCTCCACACGCGATAGATACCGAAAGCATAGCAGCTGTACGATACGAATAATCCGACGAGCGACAGAATGATCGAAGTTGCCATCGACAGTTTCTGGAAAGTAAGGCGCATCGAGAGATATTCGGATTGCAATTCGCGCAGTCTTTGGCTGTACAGCCGAATGAGGTCGAAGGCCTTAATGGTCTGGATATTCGAGAATGCTTCCTGATTGAAGCCGGACATCTTCGCGCCCATAGCCGCACTCTTCTGGTTGTTGTTGCGCATGCGTTTTAAAATGCGGTTGGACATCAGAAGGCTGACCGGCATTCCGATGAGCGCCAGTAATGCAAACATCGGATCATTGTAGAACACGAGTGCAAACGTGCTGACAAACCGGACAAAATAGATGATCAGGTTCGGGATCCAGCTTAAGATACCATTTGAAATTGTGGAAGCGTCGGAACTCCAACGCGTAAGAAGATCTCCCGTGTGATAATTCTGAATGGATTCCAGATCGGTGCAAAGCATTTTCTCAAAGATATCCGCTTTAATTGAATTGTCCACGCCGATACTGATCTTACTGGAAAAGTAAGAGGAAATCTGACTTAGGACGATGTTGCCGATCGAGAATCCGATGTACAGGCAGAAGGTCTTAAGCAGAAGTCCGGTCTGGTGCCCGGTAATGATATCGACCATATCGCGGGAAATCAGACTGGAAATCAATGAGACTGCGGTTCCTGTGAGACCGAGCAGTGTGTAGAAGATCATCGCTTTCCAATAATGTCTTGCATATTCATAGATCCAAAGCGTTTCCTCCCATACCTCGTGAAGTACGCCTTCTTTAATTCGTTTTACGTAGTATTTTGGTGAGTTCGCCATATGATATTCCTTTTTATCAACAATATACGTTGTAGCTTACAGTTGATCAATCGCGTGTTTCATTGTTTCGGCAGCGGCCGGATCCTTGGTACAGTGCAGGGAGAAAACCGGTGTAATTTCGGTGATGGATTCACAGAAAGAAGCCTGTTTCTTTTGCATTTCGGCATCCCACACCGGAGAGATCAGGCGCTGCATCAGCATGAACGCTTTTTCCGGTGAAGCCAGTGTGAACACATGATTTTCATGAGCCTGTTTCAGAAAAACGATTCCTCCGAGCGGGTAGTTTTTCTTTGTGCTGATTTCAGAAGTCCCGCACCATGGAAGTCCGTAAGCCATCGGGACTCCGTTCTCGATGCCGATGACATTGAGGTCTCCGTTGAGCAACGGAACGTTGTATAATTCATGCCACAGGTTCGTATGTGTCGATTTCCCCGTTCCGGACGGTCCGGAGAAAAGCCAGGCTTTCTCTTTATAGAGAAAGGAAGCCGAGTGAAGCGCGTACAAATGATGCTTCTGCGCAAGAAGCAGGAAGGCAAATCGCAATGCATGAAATACCTGCTCGATATGTTCCTCGTCGAAAGCGTCCGGAGCGCAGTACACGGTAGTGAGGCCGCCATCCTTGCGAATGGTCATCTCATAGATTCCCCAGTTTCTTCGGAAGAAAAAGCGATACAGGGAATCGGCCTCGCAAATCTGCAATTCCTCGGTACGAAGAAGAATGCTTCCGTTTTCCTTGAAACGTGGCATACCGATCTTCAGATAGATCTCCTGATCTGCATGCTCGGTTTTGTCGCATGCAAATTTCTTGAAAAATCGGTCATATAATTCGCACGGCCCATAGTATGCAAATACCAGAGACCCGATTTGATAGTAGGATGGTTCGTAGCTGGAATGCGGCTTGTCAGAATCGGACAACTGAACGATTCCGTTTGCAGCCAGTGCCGAGATAAAATGCCTTATATCCTCACGAAGTACCGGCAGGTCTTCTTCGGTTGCCTCGAATTCTTTCGCGGCAAGGGAGAGTAATTGATCTTCGTCAAGACCTCTCACGAGTGCATCCCATAGAAATTCGCTTGTAGCATTCAATTTCAATGCATGGGCGCGGCTGGCAGCATTCTGGCCATAAGGCATCAAATACGTTTCATTTGCTAAAATTATCTTCTGATAACCATCTCGAATTTTCATATTTTCGGAAACTCCCTTATTGGTTTATAATCCCTTTCAGTATAGCATTTTACAAGGGAAAATGCTACAATGAGGAAACATAGCAGGGAATTATCGAAAGGATTTTGTAATGGCAGAAGGGATGGAGAAAAATACAGATATCGAAGCATTGTTGAGCGGCGGACAATCGATACAGCTCTATCCGCAGGGATACAGTATGTATCCGCTTCTTGTGCCGGGAAGAGATGAAGTGATTCTCTCTCCGCTGCCGGAGCGGGCATTGCGCAGAGGGGATGTTGCTTTATATCGCAGAGATACCGGAATTCTGGTGCTGCATCGAATCTGGCGCTGCAAAGAGGATGGTTACTATATGGTGGGGGATAATCAGGTTCAGGTGGAAGGGCCGCTTCGCAGGGAACAGTTTATCGGAATCATGACCGGATTTGTGCGCAAAGGGAAATTGATTTCCACAGATAATGTGTGGTATCGGATTGTGACGCGCCTCTGGCTGGTGATGCGACCATTTCGAAGATGCATTACGGTGCCGGGAGCGAAGGTGAAGAAGTTATGCCGGAATATGCTTCATAAATAAGGTTCGGGGAAACGATGTGTGCGTGAAAAATCCCGGAGCTTAGGTTCCGGGATTCGCAAATAGTATCGTTATATGTTCGCTGATTGTGTGGCTTGTTTTTTGCGTTCACGCAATTCGCGGAAGAAGGAAGAGAGCATTTCGGAACATTCTTCCTGCAGAACTCCCTGTGTGATCTCTACCTGATGATTGAACTGCTGCATTTGTAACAGATTCAGTACCGATCCTGCGCAACCGGCCTTGGCATTCATGGATGCGATAACGACACGCTTCATGCGGGACTGCACGATTGCACCGGCACACATCTGGCAAGGCTCAAGTGTCACGTACATGGTACAGTCTTCAAGTCTCCAGTCGCCGGTCTTCCTGCTTGCTTTACGGATTGCTGCCAGTTCGGCGTGCGCTAACGTATTTTTATCAATATTGCGGCGATTGTAGCCTCGTGCGATAATGTGTCCGTTCTGTACGATCACGCAGCCGATCGGAACTTCGTCGATGGCATATGCTTTCTTAGCCTGCTTGAGAGCCGCTTTCATAAATTTTTCATCTTCGGTCATAGACTTTCCCCTCGGAATATATATAATATATGTATGATTATAACATGGATTAAGGAAAGAAAGAATGCTTTTTGAATATGAAACAGAACGACTAATTTTAAGAATCATTAAACCGACGGAGGCTGCTCAGGTGCTGGATTTCTATAAGCGGGACCAGGAACTGTTCGAGCGCTTTGAGCCGGATCGGGCGGAAGGCTTCTATACAGTCAATTTTCAGAAACAGATACTTTCCTTTGAATACAATATGGCGGTACAGGGCACGCTTTTTCGCTTCTATGTCTATGAAAAGTCGGATCCGAAGCGGATTATCGGAACCATCAGTTTTCATCACATTGTGAGGGGATTTTCAAACTCCTGTGAGATCGGGTACAAGTTTTCGAGTGAGGTTCATCACAGAGGTTATGCGACGGAAGCGCTGACCAAGGTGCTGGAAGTGATTTTCTACGAATTGCAGCTGCATCGCGTGCAGGCGTGGGTTTTGCCGGATAACATCCCAAGCATTCGTCTGCTGAACCGGGTCGGCTTTGTCTTCGAGGGCATCAGCCGCGATTACCTCTTCCTGCATGGCACATGGCAAAGCCATGCGCTATACAGTATTCTTCCTTCGGATCTTCAGACTTCAAGCTGGCACAACCAGTAGCCGAAGGTTCCTTCGGACGGCTGCAAGGTATCTGCCGCTGCGTCGCTTAAAGAAGGATCATGATTCGAATCCGTTTGTGCCTTTTCCGTTGGAGAGCAGTCCACTTGCGTTATGTGGTCTGTGTCAACTTCAAAATCATTGAAACCGAATAATAAAGCCATCATGCGCTCCTGACTGGCATAGATTCCGGGAACTCCGAGATAAATCTGTGTGCCGTCAGGGGCGTTTACTGTCTTTAAGACCAGATAATGGTAGCAGAAAAAGCCGTGCACAAGAAAACTATTGCTGCACAGATGCCAATTGCGCGATGGAAGCGAGCGGATATCGGTGATGGCGATTCGCTTGTAGGTCGGCGGACACAATTTTTCTTCTGTCGGCGCCGCTGTGCCCTGCTGACTTAGTGCGTCGGGGCGCGTGGAGTCAAAATCGTCATTTTGGCCCCGCGGGATTTCGAAAACGGGGCGAATAGAGCCGGAATCGTCATTTTGATCCCGCGGGATTTCAGAAACGGGGCGAATAGAGCCGGAATCGTCATTTTGACCCCGCTGGATTTCAGAAACGGGGCGAATAGAGTCAAAATCGTCATTTTGACCCCGCTGGATTTCGGAAACGGGGCGAATAGAGCCGGAATCGACATTTTGACCCCGCGAGATTTCAGAAACGGGGCGAATGGAGTCAAAATCGACATTTTGACCCCGCGAGATTTCAGAAACGGGGCGAATAGAGCCGGAATCGTCATTTTGACCCCGCGAGATTTCAGAAACGGGGCGAATGGAGCCGGAATCGTCATTTTCGCCCCGCGCGGCATTCGGATCCGGTTCGGGGGTCTTTGGAATTGCTTGTGCTTCCCATTTTGTGAAAGTTCCGCTGAGCAGATCGCTTGCCGGATGCTGCACGTAGCTGCCAAGCAACATTTTCCCGTTCCCGTAGCGCACGATCACAGCCTGGATATCGCCTGAATTATAGTTCGTTTTTCCAATGTGATTTCCCGGAAGCTCAAGGAATGCGTTGCCGATGCCTTGCGAGATAACAATCTCCCCGGCAGGAATACCGACGCATTCGCCGTCCCGGACAATCAGATAGATGGGTGCTTTCTCTTTGATGCGTTCCAGGCCCCGGATATGAATATCCATCAGACAGCGGTCATTTCGTATGTCATTGCGGATAAAGCCGACGTTGCGACCGCGGATCGTCCGGTCGTATTCGTACAGATAAGTAACAAATCGTTTCAATGGAGGAACTCCTACTACTTATTGTTAGCAGTTTATGATGGAAAAAGCGTATTTATTCGAAAATACAATTAGAAACGAAGTATGTAAAATCAAAAACGGAAACAAAATAGAAATAACTGAGAAAAAACAGTTGACAAAAATGAATCCTGCGTATATTATAATAACAGTAACAGTTCTTATTATTGATTAAGGAGTTACAATGATTAAACGAAGCAAGCAACGAGACGCAATTCAGCAATGTCTGATTGGTCGTTACGATCATCCTACCGCGGAAACCGTCTATATGGATATCAAGGATGAGTTTCCGAATATCAGCTTAGGAACCGTATATCGGAATCTGTCGCTTTTGGCGGATCTCGGGGAGATTCAGAAGCTGACGGTGAGTGGAGGTCCGGATCGCTTCGATGGAAATCCGAAGCCACATTACCACTTCGGTTGCAGAAGTTGTGGTTGTGTGATGGATCTTGATCTACCGCAGCAGGATGCATTAAACCAATTAGCGGCGGAGCATTTTGATGGGATCATTGAAAAGCATACGATTCAATTTTCCGGATTGTGCCCGAGTTGCGCGAGAAAACAAACAAGCTAAATAATATTAAGGAGGACATTTATTATGGCAAAATGGGTATGTACAGTATGTGGTTACATTTATGAAGGAGAAGCAGCACCGGCAGAGTGTCCGGTATGCCACGTTGGCGCTGACAAGTTCAAGAAGGTAGAGGGAGAGCTTACTCTCGCAGCTGAGCATGAGTTTGGCGTATACGCTTCAACCGTTAAGAATAATCCTGAAATCAGCGACGAAGATAAGAAGTTCATCTTCGATCAGCTGAAGGCAAACTTCGAGGGTGAGTGCTCAGAAGTTGGAATGTATCTTTGCATGGCACGTGTTGCGCATCGTGAGGGATACCCGGAGATCGGTCTCTACTGGGAGAAGGCAGCTTACGAAGAGGCTGAGCACGCAGCAAAATTTGCTGAGATGTTAGGTGAGGATCTTGAGCCAAACATGAAGGCTACAACAAAGGATAATCTTGCTTGGAGAGTAGACTGTGAGTTCGGTGCAACAGCAGGTAAGGTAGACCTTGCAAAATGCGCGAAGAAGAACAACCTTGATGCAATCCATGATACCGTTCATGAGATGGCTAGAGATGAGGCTAGACATGGCAAGGCATTAAAGGGCTTACTTGATAGATACTTTGGATAAGAAAGAGCTCGGTAAAACCAATAGATTTAAAGACAGAGGGAAAGCGAATGCTTTCCCTCGTATTGTTGTATGGTTTATTCTAAATGGGAAAACAGGAGCGAAAACCTTGTAAGGTTCGCTCCTGTTTTGCTGTAGAGTAGTTGGGTACATAAATTGGATGGTTACTTTAATCTGCAATATTGATAGCAATTGGCGGATCAATCTGACGCACAACCCATATGCCGTCTGTGCTCCAAGGGCGCTCCATGGTTATCGTGTGTGTCACATCATCTTCGGTAAAATGAACCGTGAGGTCAACGAGATCCCCCTTTTTATCGGCGGTAATTTCCACCTTACGATCATTTGGCAGCAGATTCATTAGATAGCGGGCCGCTTCAACCGGATCCGTCAGGTTGTAGCTGCCGTCTGGACTCATTCCGTTTGCGGACATTGCATGGTCGCTTAATGTTCTGCCAAGACCGTTTGTCTGATAATCCATCATAGTGTCTGTAATATCGTTTGGATAAGCTGCTTCAAACTCTGCACCGGCGGAAATCGCATCAAGCATCTTCAGTTCCTCGCTGATCACCTCTAACTTTCCATCTGTCACTTCGTAGTGAAGCGTCTCGACCCAAGCTGTTATATGTGGATCAGATGTCCATGCATAGTATAGAATCGTTACGGTATTCTTATCCGCATCTACATTCGTAATCTGATATCCGGCCTTACCATCATCGAATTCTGCCATCGGCCACGGACTGGACCAGCCGAGGTTATCATTGTCATCCAGAAGATTCTGATCCTTCAGATCTTTTAACGCACTCTCACTGGCAAGATCCTTGATGCTGACGACATCTCGGTTGCAGAATGCCAGCGCCCATTTCATCAGGCTTTTTACCGGTACTTTGTCGGAAACTTCCGTAGCACCCTCTGCCGCACTATTCAATTCCGACGAGTCCTGCGCTTGGGATTCAGGTATTTCCGTTCCCTGTAGCCGGTCGTCCTGTGTATTCGGGGAAACCAGTTCGGAATTGTTTGTCTGTGTGTTTTGCGTATCCGGTTTTGCATCTCTGCCGTTCGTCAGGCAGCTGATGCCGACAATCACAAGCAGGACGATCACAATGATCGCAAGCCATGTCTGTGGTTTCTTAAAATTCAACACGTTTTTAATCCTCCTTCCCGCATCGCCCTCTCCGAAAGCGACCGGAGCGAACGAATATGGATGACGCTCCATCGCAAACTCCAGAAGAGAGTTGCTATAGCCTTGTTTAATGTTGCTGCCAAACTGCTCAATGACCGCCTCATCACAGCTCATCTCCATGTCACGTACCATATAGAAAAAGGCGATCCATACTAGCGGATTCCACCAGTATACAGCAAGCAGCAGGAACGCGATCAGCTTCCAAAGCGGATCGAGACGCCGTACATGATATTGCTCGTGTGCTAAAATATAGGCTTGTTCCTGCTCGCCCATCCGGAACGGGATATAAATCCGCGGCCGGAGAATTCCAAGGACAAAAGGCGAAGGAATCCGGTCGCATTCCCATACGGTTATGCCGCCTTTTCGCATAACGGATGTTATGTTTGAACCTGCAAACAAATGCGCCTTCCGACCGGATACGTGGCTGCGCGAAGAGATAGGCAGATCGATATCATTTGCAAGGACTGCTGTCTGCACAAGCATCCTGCATTTGATATAAGAATAGATACCATATGCCACGAAAAGCCCGACGCCGATCAGCCAGATCCATCCAAGAATTCCAAGGACCATCTGGGTTGTGCTAAGGGAATGCGCCGTAACACTTGCGGCGGCATTCCCGGAAATCGCATTGGAAGCAGCGGTTCCGGTTGTGCCCATTGCGCCGGAAGCAGCAGCGGTACCGACCGGATTTGTTACGCCTTTTGGGGACAGCATCGTTTCCGCAGTCGATGCGCGGCCGGCAAAGGAACGAAACAGATTGAATACACTGAGCCTTGAGGCAATCGGCAGGTCAAAGACCATGCGGATTCCGACGAGTGACCAAAGAACATAGGAGTATTTCTTCGGCATCCTGCGCAGAAGCAGGCGCGCCAGAAGAACTGCGAAGATTACAACCGCTACGGTCATATTTTTTTGTAAAAAAGTAAGGAAAATTTGACTTAATTCGTTTAACATAGCCATTCCTTTCTGAGCAATCGGATGCAGATCGGTTTATCATGGTGCCATCTGCAGGATACATCATTTCCGTTGTTTTCGTTGTTTCTATTGCTAAGATTCTTTGTGTTCATGGATCGTTTTCTTCCGCTAGGCTTCTTTATGTTCGTCAATCATTTTCTTCAGCTTCTTTGCGTCTTCACCGGAAATCTTCTTTCCGCCAAGAAAGGCTGCCACGAAACTGGGAAGAGAGCCGTCAAAGGTGCGGTCAACGAAATACTGTGATTCCTCCCTCTGTGCCTGAGCCTTTGGAATCAGAACCGTGACGGTTGCATTCTCGTTGGAGATGTATCCTTTTTCACACATCTTGCGCACGATCGTGTAAGTTGTTGATTTCTTCCAGCCGAGTTCCTCCTGACAAAGCTTTACCAGTTCTCCGGAGCCCAACGGTGCATGATCCCAGACCACACACATGAAGCGGTAATCGCTGTCACATAATTTTGCGTATTCCATATGAATTCCCTCCATATCATAGTTTGAAATACGTGGTCACAAATCATCTGCAGGCTGCTTCGTATTTCATATCAGACGGTTTATAACCACCAACCTTAAAACAAGTTTATAACTATCAACCCAAAATGTCAAGGTTTATTTTAATAAACCAAAACAGAAAAGAAAAACCCCGCCACTTTGGCGGAGCATCATTGTGTTTCCATATATAAATGATAATTAAAATCCGAGTATCCCGCTTCGAATCCATTCGACAGACGTTACCTTAGCAGTTAACTCCCTCCAGGCGACCTTACGGCACATGAGAGCTTCTGCTTAGAGCTGCTGTATTCCTACCCTGACCCGGTTCACAGATTCCCATTGCGTAAGACCCAGACGTCAACGCCACTTACCAAGGGCAGCTCCACCGTTTGGACCCTCTACGAGATATCACCCCAACTATAGCGGATTGTTGGTTCAAGGTACCGCTACCACCCCGGCTACTCGGAGATTTAAGTATAAGGCATGAAGTCTTCGATTGTCAATAGAATATTGACAAAACTCGAACGTATGTCTCGATATAGGGTCTTGAAGTATCGCGATAAATTTGAGAATAAAATGAGAAAATATGAAATAGAAGCTAAAGTATCCAATCAAACAACCGATAAACAATGTAGAAAGCTTATTGATGACAGAAATGTCATTTAGATTTTCAAGGAAGAAAGGAGATGCTGTTATGCGTATTGATGCATATAACCAGGTTGCGCAGCTGTATGGCGTACAGAGTAACTTCAAGACACAGAAGACATCCAGTGTCAGTGCACCGAGAGATCAGGTATCCATCTCACAGGCTGGTCGTGATTATCAGGTTGCAAAGACTGCAGTATCACAAGCTTCGGACATCAGGGAGGACAAGGTTGCACAGCTTAAGTCAATGATTGACGCAGGAACTTATTCCGTTGAGCCGGGCGATTTCGCCAGCAAGCTGCTGGAGAAGTATAATAATAGTCTTATTTAGTAAGTGAGGATTTGGATTTGGCTAGTTTAGTAGAAGAACTTGTAAATGTACTTGAAGCAGAAAAGCAGATTTATACAACGCTCGTCGGTTATGAAGAACGCAAGAAGGATGTTCTGATCGCAGCGGATGTTGCTGCGCTTGAGGAGATTACAACGAAGGAACAGCTGGCAGGCGATGATCTGATCGCGTACAGCAACAAACAGATCCAGATCCTTAAGGATATTGCAACGGTACTTGGCAGAACCGATGGAAAGATGACAGTTACAAGACTCATCTCTCTGTTGGACACGCAGCCGAAAGTACAGGAGCAGCTTACCGAGGCTAGAGACAGCCTGCTTACCGCAGCCAATCAGATGAAGACACTGAGCGATCAGAATGCGATTCTGATCCGCCAGGCAATCGAGTTAAACGAATTCGACATGACTTTGTTCAAAAGCCTTCGTCAGGCCCCTGAGACTGCCAATTACGACAAGAGTGCCTATAACACGGGCTCTCTGTTGGGTGGTGGTGGCTTTGATGCTACGAGCTAAAAAAGTGTTAAGTTTTCTGTGAAAACTTAACATGCAGCGTCAGCCCTTCGCGTAACGAATGGAATGGCTGATGTTCTTGAAGGAGGAACAGGGTATGGCAAACGGATTCGGATCTCTCTATGTCGGAGCATCGGGTCTCCAGAATGCACAGAATGCATTAAACACAACTGCAAACAACCTTGCCAACGTAGACACCAAGGGATACGTTCGTGAGCAGGTTCGTTTTGCAGACAAAAATTATATCAAATTCAAAGATCAGACAAGCCGTGTTAACATGCAGCAGTCAGGACTGGGCGTGTCGATCGGCGATGTTGCACATGCAAGAGATATCTTTCTCGACAAGACTTACCGTCAGGAAACCGGCAGAAAGGAATTCTACTCCGCGCAGTATGAGGTCGCAACTTATGTGGAAGACCTGATGCAGGAGCTGAATGGAGAACAGTTCAAGGAGAGCGTGAACAACCTCTGGCAGGCGTTTCAGGAACTTTCCACGAAGCCTGCAATCTCCACCAATCAGAACCTTGTTCTGCAAAAAGCAGAATTGCTGGTAACCAGAAGTCAGTCGATCTATTCGGATCTCAAGAGTTATCAATCCAACATTAACCAGCAAATTAAAGATGACGTTGATCGTGTCAATGAGATTGGAAACCGCGTTTATGAACTGAATCTCAAAATTCAGAAAGTAGAGGCGGGTGGCGTTGAGACGGCTATGACGCTTCGCGATGAGAGAGACAGCCTGCTGGACGAACTCGGACAGTACGGAAGAATGGACGTAACAGAGGATGCGACCGGATTCTGTTTCGTCGATTTTGAGGGCGTACGTTTTATTGATGACCACAGATGCAACAATATTGGTCTGAATTCTGCCAAAGGCACCGGTTTCTATACCCCCTACTGGCCGCAGCAGTCAGACGCAGCGAATGAAAAATACGTCTCGGTATTTCGTCTTGAGGATGCGATCTCGACCGAGATGAATACCGATATAGGCGGAATCAAATCCAAGATGCTCGCAAGAGGAGACCGATACGGAGTAGCATCGGATCTTACGACGAACGAGGCATACGACAAGGTATCGAGAAGCACTGTAATGGAAGTGGAAGCCCAGATTGATACGCTTTTTTCCAGAATCGTGAAAGCGATGAATGATGTGTACTGTCCGAATGTGGAATCACAGGAGGAGATTACTTCTGTGGATGGTACGGTATATCCGGCAGGCACAAAGATTCTCGACGCAGACAACTGTGCGAGAGGTGTGGATGGAAAGCTTCCACCGAGAGAGCTTTTTACAAGGGTCGGCGTGGATCGTTATACGGAAGTGACCGGAACGGACGGCAAGACCTATTATATATATAATGAAGAGGATCCGAACAATACGTCCACGATGTACAGCATCGGTTCGGTATCAATCAATTCGGATCTCAAGAGACAGATTACATTGATGCCGGCTTACACTGCCAACGGAGCCGTTGATTATGATTTCGGACACCGCCTGGCGAATGCGTGGAACGTCAAGGACATGGTACTCAGTCCGGACGACCAGAAGCCGTGCACCTTTGAGGAATATTATGACAAGATGGTATCGCAGCTTGGAATCATTGGAAACACTTATCAGTCAGCGACGGAGACGATGGAGGGAACGGTAAGTTCCGTAGATAACAAGCGCCAGCAGGTAATCGGTGTGTCATCCGATGAGGAACTGACTTATATGATCAAGTTCCAGTCTGCATATAACGCGGCGAGCCGATTCATGAACGTGATCAGTGAGATGACGGAACTGATCGTGACGGGACTTAAGTAAGTAGTGATTTAGGGAACAGGAGGAGTAAAATATGCCATCACAATTTTTCGGACTTAATATTGGGGCAAGTGCTCTGTCCTCATTTCAGACTTCGGTAAATACGACTGCCAACAACATTGCCAATGTGCAGACGAAGGGATATACCAGACAGACAACGACACTGCAGTCGACGGATCCGATCCGTGTGTACAGCCGCTACGGAAGTACCGGAACCGGTGTTACCGCCACTGCGATCACACAGGAGAGAAATCTCTATTACGATACCAAATACTGGCAGAACAGCTCCAGCAAGGGTTACTATGAGCAGAAGCTGTACTATCTGTATCAGGTGGAGGACGTGATCAAGGATGACAGCACACAGACAGGATTTACATCAATTTTCTCCAAGATGTTTGCAGGACTTGATACCTTAAAGACGAAGGGAGAAGAAGTCAGCGTCCGCAACCAGTTCATCCATCAGGCACAGAGTCTGTGTACCTATTTTAACGAGTTGTCCACAAACCTGACGCAGATGCAGGAAGATGCCAACGAGGAAATCAAAAGCAGCGTGGAAACCGTGAATGCGATCTCGCAGAAGGTTGCAATCCTAAATAAAGAGATCAATATGATCGAGGTCCGCGGCGGACATGCGAATGAGCTTCGCGACCAGAGAGCGAACCTGATCGATCAGCTTTCTGAACTCGTAAATGTTGAGACACAGGAATATGAAGTACATAATACATACGGACAGAACCTTGGCGGAACGAATTACCGCGTGATCATCAACGGACAGGTTCTGGTCGATGGAAATGATTACCGGACATTGGACTGCAATACGTCCGATTATAAAAATAACCAGAGTGATGCGGACGGATTGTACTCGATCGTCTGGTCCGACACCGGGATGGATTTCGCGGCGACATCCGGTACTGCGGGAGGAAGTCTTAAGGCGCTTTTTGCAGTAAGAGATGGTAACAATGCAGAGAACATGACAGGAACGGTAGACAGTGTTGAGAATACAACCGATGCGGATGGCGCGACGCGCAGCAGTATCACGATGACGTTCCCGAGCACAACCGATATGAATGCAGTTAATCTGCCGGATAACGGAATCCTTACGATCAACAGCCGCCACTACAACTATGATAGCTGGGAGGCGACGATCGGCCCGGATGGTATCACGAGCATCAAGTTTAACCTGACCGAGGAGATTCCGGCGGAGCGTGCAGCGAATATGGAAGGATCGCAGCTGGTCTGCGGCGAGACGGTGGATGCGCTCGGCGTGCCGTATTACCAGTCACAGATTACGGAATTTGTCCGCAACTTTGTGAAGATGTTCAACGATATTGAGAAAAAAGGCGTGGACCTCACCGGAAGTCCGATGGGCGCTTTCTTCGTCGGACAGACCAAGGCCGGCTATACCTACGATGCAAATGATTTTGATGATAAAGTGACAACGGACGGAACACCGTACACGATCCGTTCGAAGGATGACAGTTATTTCCGTTACACCGCAGGCAACATCGCAGTCAATGCGACCTCTCTGCAGAATCCGAACTATTTTGCAACATCATCCGAGATCGTTAACGGAGAAGCAAAGTACGATGTGGTCGAGGAACTGCTCAAGCTGCAGAAGGATGTAACCATGTTCCGTGGCGACAACGCGGAGTCGTTCCTTGAGACATTATTGTCCGATATCACCGTAGATGTCGACAAGACGAACATCAGTTATAAGAATTATTACAATCTCCAGACGGCGGTAGCGAACCAGAGAACATCCGTATCGGGCGTCGATGAGGACGAAGAGGCATTAAACCTGATCAAATTCCAGAATGCATACAACCTGGCATCCAAAGTAATTTCCGTAATGTCAGAAATGTACGACAAACTGATTAATGAAACGGGTGTATAGGTCGATATATAAACTAAGAGCGTAACTATGCAGATGCAATGCCATGAAATCGTCATTTGCGTTGTGCTTGCACACAAGAAAATGCGAATTTCATGGCATTGTAACTCTGGATAGAGTTACCTCCACCCATATGAGCAAAATGGAAAGCTACATTGTAGCGTCTGACAGCGTATGCTGGCAGATTTTGCGAATAATGTGTGGAGGCATCTGGAAAGTTTACAAAAGGGGGAATACACATGCGTGTAACCAACAACATGATTACCGCCAACACCAAGTCCAACATCAATGGCAACAAGGTGCTGGTTGACAAATACAATACGCAGATGACAACGCAGAAGAAGATCAACCGTCCTTCCGAGGATCCGGTTATCGCGATTCGCTCGCTGCGTATGCAGACAAACTTAAGCCATATTACACAGTATCTGGATAATAATATTGCAGATGCCAACGCTTGGCTTGACGTGACCGAGACGGCATTAACCAATATGAAGAAAGTCCTGACCGATATCCGTACCCAGTGTGTCAACGGATCAACCGATACACTGACCGCAGATGACCGCCGCACGATTTTAAAGCAGTTGCAGGCGATGAGCGATCAGATTTATAGCGAGGGAAATTCGGACTATGCGGGACGTACCGTATTTACCGGATACCGTACTTCTTCCCAGCTGACATTTAAGACGGACGAGAAGGATACGACATATAATATTGACCAGAAATTTACTTATCAGGATCTGCAGGAACACCGCTACTATTTCGGTGAGACAGACGTCCCGGCAGATGCGAATACGGAGTGTACGACAGAGGTCGGCACCCATACCTATAGCAGACTGCGTCTGGCATATGATGGCATAGAATCTTTTGATAAATTCTCTTACACAGCGGGCGGCAACACCACCGAGATGGAGCTGGTATCCGCAGCAGACGTGGCAAACGGAGCGGATCCAACCGGCAAAATCGTTGTATATGATAACGAGGAGCAGTGGCGTCAGGCGACCGCCAACGGGGACGATGCCATGACACTCGGCGATAATGACATGATCTTCTTAAAAGATACGGGCGAGCTTGTGTTGGGTAAGGAGATCGCTCATACGATGGCACAGACCAAGGCAGACTTCAACATGTCCTATACGAAGACCGGTTTCGATGCAGGAGAGGCAAGACCGGAGTACTATTATGACTGTAAGATGAAGACTCCGGATATGGACGAGGCTGTTGTCTACACAAAGGAGAACCAGCAGATCTTATTCGAGATCTCAAGCGGCATCACACTTCCAGCCAACACACAGGCAAGCGAAGTATTTGATACAAGCATCGGCCGCGATGTCAGCGAGATGATCGACATCGTAAGCAAGGCAATTGATGCGAACGATAAGGTTGACAAGATCAAGGCAATGATGGAGCAGGAATCGTACGCAGACAAGGATTCGCAGAAGGTACTCAAGACGTATCTTGATGCAGCACAGAAGGAAGCGGATTACGCGAACGACAACCTGAAGAAAACCTACAAGCAGTACATCACGAATTTTGACAATTACCTAAATGATGTGAACGATGCCATCACGAATATCGGTAGTTTACAGAACCGTCTGGATCTCACACAGACCCGTGTCGAGAACCAGAAGACCACCGTTGAGGAGTTAAAGTCCAGCAATGATGACCGTGAGATCTCGGATATCATTATCGACTATACCGCATCTTACAATGCATACACTTCCAGCCTGACCGCAGCAGCGAAGGTTGGAAAGCAGACACTGCTTGATTATTTGTAAAAAACTGAAAGCCGGGGGCAAAGCCGCAGAGCAGCGGGTCAGGACAATCCGGCTTTGAGTTTTCATAAATTCATCGCGGAGCGAGAGGAGAAAAGACCATGAAGGCAAAAACAAGAATTTTCGGCGAGATCGAGATCGCAGACGACAAGATCATTACCCTGGAAAAAGGAATGATCGGATTCCCGGACCTGAACCGGTTCGCATTAATCTTTGACGAGGAGAAACAGAAAAAGCACAATTCCATCATGTGGCTGCAGTCCATGGACGACACGGATATCGCATTTCCGGTTATGGAGCCACTGGCAGTCAGAGAAGACTACAAACCAAACGTAAACGAGGCGATGATTGCACCGCTCGGACAACTGAATGAAGAGAACACCTACATCCTCGTAACCGTAACGGTTCCGAAGAAAGTCGAGGATTTTTCCGTAAATCTGAAAGCCCCGATCATCGTCAACATGGATAACCACAAGGGAGTCCAGCTTATCGTTGAGGACGATTATCCGGTAAAATACAAAGTATATCAGATTTTAAAAGACAAGAAAGAAAAGGCAGGTGAATAGATATGTTGGCATTGACAAGAAAGAAAGGCGAAGCCCTTGTAATCAACAACAATATCGAGATCACCGTGCTTGAGATCCGCGGCGATCAGATCAAGATCGGCATCTCGGCTCCGAAGGATGTGCCGGTATACCGCAAGGAAGTATATTTACAGATCCAGCAGGAGAACCAGGCGGCTCTCAGCATCGACGGACTGGACGCTTTAAAAAATATTATGGGATAAAATGCATCGGAGGGTTAACTTTTACAGGAATCCCTCCGATATTTCTTCTAGGATAAAAGGATCAGGTTCAACATAGTAAGTTGCATGAATGAAAACAGGAGGTCATCATCATGGGAATTGAAGCAATCAAAGGTGCAGCAATGACATATCAGGGAAGTACGTCAACTGCAGAGATAAGAGAAGAAACAAGAGCAAAAGTTGAACAGACAGAGAATGTCGGTATCTCGAACAATATTGCGAAAGCAACGGTCGCTTTGGACACAAAGCAGACCAGCGGTGAAGGCACCGGAAGCAATGCGCAGCAGCAGGATCAGGAGAAGCAGAATGCGCAGATCAAGAAGGCTGTGGAGGATATCAATAAGAAGGCGGTCAATTCTGAGGCAATCTTCGGAATCCACGAGGCAACGAACCGCGTAACCATCAAGATCGTAGATAAAGACACCAAGAAAGTCATCAAGGAGCTCCCACCGGAGAAAACTCTGGACATGATTGCCAAAGTCTGGGAGATGGCAGGACTTATGGTAGACGAGAAGAGATAGGAGGAAATCCCTATGGCAATGAGAGTATCGGGTATCAATTCCGGACTGGATACAGACGCGATCGTTCAGGAACTGGTATCGGCATATAGTCAGAAGACAGAGAAATATACAAAAGAACAGACAAAGTTAGGCTGGAAGCAGGAGATCTGGAAGAACCTGAACACGAAGGTGTACAGCCTGTATAACAGTGTTGGTAAAATGCGTTTTTCCAGTGCGTACAGCTTAAAGAAGACGACTGCATCGGATACGACCAAGGCATCTGTGACCGCAAGCGGCGATGCTGTCAACGGAACACAGAAGCTGCATGTACTGTCAACCGCACAGTCCGGTTATCTGACCGGCGGAAAGCTGGCACTCCGCAAGGAAGTGACAAAGGATGACGGAACAACCGAGCTTCAGAAAACAGATGGCAGAGATGAGAATGGTAACATTATCAAGATAACATCTGAGACAAAACTGAGTGCACTTGGTTATACGGATGGCAAAGATACAACATTAGATATCCATACAACGGATGAAAAGGGACAAGCGGTTACTAAGAAGATCACTCTTGGTAAGGATAGCACAGTACAGGATGTGGTAAGCGCACTTCGCGAGAACGGGCTGAATGCAAGCTTTGACGAGAACAACGGTCGTCTTTTTGTAAGTTCGAAAGATACTGGAAAAGCGGCTGATTTTACGATCAGTGCATCGACGACAAAGCAGATTCCAAAGACGGATGCTGACGGCAATATCGTGAAAGATAAAGACGGTAAGGTCGTTATGGATGAAATTGAGATGTCGGATGAGGAGAGCGCATCATCAAAGAAGCTGCTTGGTCTGCTTGGCCTCGATACCGTGAATAATACTTATGACAATCAGGCAGTCAAGATCGATGGCCGCGATGCGGTTATTTCGTTAAATGGTGTAAAGTATACGAATACCACCAATGAGTTTTCCATCAACGGACTCAATATTTCCGTAACCGGTGTTACGGACGATGTGGACGATCCGGAGAATGTCGATTTGTCGACGCTCGATGACAGCAAGGCAATTACGATCACAACCACGACCGATACACAGGGAATCTACGATAAGATCAAGGATTTCCTGACGGAATACAACAATATCATCAATGAGATCACCAAGCTTTATAACGCGGATTCCGCAGGAAGCTACGAGCCACTGACCGATGATGAGAAGGATAAAATGTCCGACACAGAGATCGAGAAGTGGGAGACGAAGATCAAGGATTCACTTCTTCGCCGCGATAACTCCTTAAGTTCCATTATGAATTCTATGATGACATCCATGTCAAGTGGAATCGAGATCAATGGCAAGAGTTATTCACTGTCCAGCTTCGGTATCCAGACACTCGGATATCTGAATGCGGCTGCGAACGAGCAGAATGCTTATCATATTGATGGTGATGAGGATGATGAGAATACATCCGGCAACAAAGATAAGCTGATGGATGCAATCACGAAGGATCCTGACACGGTTGTCAGCTTCTTCCAACAGCTCAGCAAGAACCTGTATAAGGCGATGGATGATCAGATGCAGTCCAGCAGCCTGCGTTCTCGTTATAAGATCTACAACGATAAGGAATTGGATAAGGAGTATTCCAACCTTGCCAAGACCATCAAACAGTGGGAAAGTAAAGTGTCCGATAAGGAAGATTACTATTATAAGAAATTCTCTAATATGGAGACCGCTTTATCGAAGCTGCAGAGCCAGACAAGTTCGCTGAGTTCTATGCTTGGAACGAGCTAAAATATAAGAACATTTTTCGCACACAACCGATTCGTGAAGGAATGGTTGTGGCGAAACGATAATCACACTTCGTGACAGAATCGTAAGAAGTTAAGGAGGAGTTGCGATGATCCAGAATCAAGGCTACGCAGCGTACAACAACAGTAAAATACTGACTGCCTCACCGGCAGAATTAACATTGATGCTCTATGACGGAGCAATCAAATTCACCAATATTGCGATCATGGCGATCGAGAAGAATGATATCCAGAAGGCACATACGAATATCATTAAGACGGAACGCATCATCATTGAGTTCCAGTCGACACTGGATGAGAAGTATCCGGTAGCAAAGGATTTCAATGCCGTATATACCTATCTGATCCGTCGCCTGCGCGATGCGAACATTAAGAAAGATGCCGAGATTCTGGAGGAAGTGTTAAAGCATCTGCGTACGATGCGTGACGCATGGAAAGAGGTTATGGCAAAGACTGCTAACGGAACCAACGTGGCAGTATCATAGCAGGAGAAGTATATGTCAGAAACATATTTAGCAATCATGCTCCAAAGCCTTAAGAAGAAGGAACAGGTGCTGGATGAGATCATCCGTCTGAATGATCTGCAGAAGAAGCAGCTGACCGATCAGGCAACTCCGGTCGATGACTTTGACAAGACGGTGGAGGACAAGAGTGCCTGCATCGACCAGCTTGATCAGCTGGACAGCGGCTTCGAGAAGCTCTATGCGCAGGTTCAGGAAGAACTGCAGGCGAACAAGGAGCAGTATGCCGACACGATTAAGGCATTGCAGAAATGCATTCGCAGCGTGACGGACAAAAGTATCATGATCCAGGCGCAGGAAGCGCGCAACAAGGATCTGATGATGCAGAAGTTCACAACGGTAAGAAAGCATGCCAAGGATGTGCGTGCAAACAGTAAGGCGATTACGGGATATTATAAAACCATGACGCATTCGGGATACATGGACTCAAGATATATGGATGGTAAGAAGTAGTCGCAACATGATATGGTAGCAGGGAGAAAATTTAAATTTTCTTCTTATTTTGCTATAAAGTATCGGGGGTTTTCTCCGATATAAAAAGTAAGTAAACAAAGAGTTGTCTTTGATTACGGTACCGTGATCGACAGCTTGACGGAGCGTACGGCCGCCAGGATAGACATCACAAACAAACAACGAACCGCAAGGACGCGGGGGACAAAGATTCAAGGAGGAATTATTATGGTAGTACAACACAACATGCAGGCGATGAACGCCAACAGAATGCTCAATGTTACAACAACACAGCAGTCAAAAGCAACAGAGAAGTTATCTTCTGGTTACAAGATCAACCGTGCAGCAGATGATGCAGCAGGTCTTTCTATTTCTGAGAAGATGCGTAAGCAGATCAGAGGTCTTGATCAGGCTTCTACAAACGCTCAGGATGGTATCTCAGCCGTACAGACAGCTGAAGGTGCTTTAACAGAAGTTCACTCTATGCTTCAGCGTATGAACGAGCTTGCTACTCAGGCAGCCAACGGAACAAACAGCAGCTCTGATCGTTCTTCCATCCAGGATGAGATCGATCAGTTAACCACTGAAATCGACCGTGTTGCTGAGACAACCAAGTTCAATGAGACTTACCTGTTAAAAGGTAACGGAAAGACATCTACAGTCAAGATCGCGGCTCAGGATGCAGGTATCGCTGGTTCTCTTACCGGTGTTGGAACAGGTACAGCTGTATTCAAGATGAATACATTAAAGTATGGCCAGTCCATCACAATCGGATCTAAGGGATATACCATCGGTACAACAATCTCTGATATCCGTTCTGCAATCGCTCCTGCTGCTGGTAAGACATCTTCTATCAACATTGGTGGAACAATTGCAGCCGGAAGTATCATTACAATTAATGGTACAGAGTATACCGTAGCAAAGGATTCTAAAGATGTTGACAGAACAGAGAACCGTCTGGAAGCTAAGGATATTGCAGCTTTAATTCAGGATGGTGACAAGGTTGTTGTCGGAACACAGACTATGGTTGCTATGACTGAGACAAAGAAGGATGGTGTTGGTGACAACGATGCATCCGTAATCTCTGCAAACAAGGCTTACAGCCTGATCGCTGATGAACTTCGTAAAGCATCTTCGATTGGTGCTGATGCTGGTAGTGAAGCTAAGGTTTCTACAAAGGGAAACGCAACTGTAGGCGCAGCTACAATTAACGCAGATGCAAGTGATGCAAAGGCTGCTGGTGATGCAAATCAGACGAATACACAGGTTACCTTCATTATCAATGAGGGATCCGTAAAGGTTAAGCAGGGTCTTCAGATGGGTCTTCACGTTGGTGCTGATGCCGATGAGACAAACAAGATTTCCTTCACCATCGACACAATGAACTCTGCAGGACTTGGCGTACAGGGACTGAACCTTGTTGATAAGACAGGTGCTAAGGCTACATACGCCATCGATGCAATCAGCGATGCAATCGCTAAGGTATCTGCTCAGAGATCTGCACTCGGTGCTGTTCAGAACAGACTTGAGCATACAATTAACAACTTGGACAACGTAGTTGAGAATACTACAAGCGCTGAATCTCAGATTCGTGATACTGATATGGCTGAGACAATGGTTGAGTACAGCAAGAACAACATTCTTGCTCAGGCCGGTCAGTCAATGCTCGCTCAGGCGAACCAGTCAAATCAGGGTGTACTGTCCTTACTTGGTTAATTGCTGTTTGCTATTCATTGCTATACTACTATTACAAAACTGGCGACGGGTTGCTCCCGCCGCCTTTTTGTATTGAATAAAACTATCTTGATGCGCAAAACTACTAATCTGTCATTTCGACAAAATTTCACAAATTACTAATTTAACAATTGCATATGGAGGAATCTGTAATAAATAATCTGTAAAAATATAGAAAAAATTTCTTCTTTGGGGTTAAGTAATCCGTAGAAAGCCCGATATAAAGAGTAACCAAGTAAAAATGGTGTCCAGCAAGCACCATTTATGACGCCCAGCAAGCGTCGTTTACCCGAGGCGTTCAGCAAGCGCCCATATTATCAAAACAAGTAACCAAGGACGTTACGTAGGATTCAAGGAGGAAACAAATAATGGTAGTACAGCACAACATGCAGGCGATGAACGCCAACAGAATGTTAAACATCACGACTTCATCTCAGTCAAAGGCAACAGAGAAGTTATCATCCGGTTACAAGATCAACCGTGCAGCAGATGATGCAGCAGGACTTTCCATTTCGGAGAAGATGCGTAAGCAGATCAGAGGTCTGGATCAGGCTTCCACAAACGCACAGGATGGTATTTCCGCAGTACAGACCGCTGAAGGTGCATTAACCGAAGTACATTCTATGCTGCAGCGTATGAACGAGCTTGCAACACAGGCAGCCAACGGAACGAACAGTGAGAATGACCGTCAGGCAATCCAGAATGAGATCTCCCAGCTTACAACAGAAATCGATCGTGTTGCTGAGACAACAAAGTTCAATGAGACATATCTGTTAAAGGGTAACGGAAAGACAACGACCAATGTCATCTCTGCAAAGGATGCCGGTATTGTCGGAACATTAACCGGTGTCGGAACCGGAACCGGTGTGTTTAAGATGGAAGCATTAAAGTTTGGTTCTACCATTACGATCGGATCCAAAGGATATACCATCGGTACAACGATTGCAGATATCAGAAGCTCTATTACAGATGGCAAATTTGTTGCAAGTAAGCCGGGCGCAGGCAGCATTATCCAGATTAACGGAACCGAGTATACAATTGCCAAGGATAAGGCTTCGGTTGACACTGCCGAGAATGTACTTCTTGCTACACAGATTGCATCGCTAGTTAAGGACGGCGATAAGGTTATCGTTGGAACACAGACCATGGTTGCGATGACAGAGGATAAGAAGAATGGTGCTGTTGACGGCGTCGGTGATAATGATGCATCCGTAATTTCTGCAAAAAAGGCATATTCATTGATCGCAGAAGAGCTTCGTAAAGCTTCTTCGATCGGAACTGATGCGGGACATGAGGCAAAGGTAACCAAGACGACTGCAACGGTCGGCGGAACCGGAACTGTGAAAGCCAACTGGCAGAAAGATACGCAGTATTCTGCATCCAATACACAGATTACCTTTATTATTTCGGAAGGTACGGTACAGAGCTCACAGGGATTACAGATGGGACTGCATGTAGGTGCTGATGCGGATGAAACGAACAAGATTACATTCACTATTGATACGATGTCTTCTGCAGGTCTTGGTGTAAAGGGACTGAATCTCGTTGATACAACCGGTGCAAAGGCAACTTATGCGATTGACACGATTGCAGAGGCAATCTCAAAGGTATCTGCACAGAGATCCGGTCTTGGTGCTATCCAGAACCGACTTGAGCATACGATCAATAACCTGGATAACGTTGTAGAGAATACAACAAGTGCTGAGTCACAGATTCGTGATACTGATATGGCAGAAGAGATGGTTGAGTATAGCAAGAATAACATTCTTGCACAGGCTGGTCAGTCCATGCTCGCACAGGCAAATCAGGCAACACAGGGTGTACTGTCACTGTTACAGGGTTAATTATTATAGAGAACGTGTACAAGGGAAAGTGCGTTTCGGCACTTTCCCTTTTTGCGTACAAAACTAATGGAAGAGCGCAAAGATACCGATATAATAAACAGAGTCTGATGAAGTCGGTTAAGAGAGAAAACGGAATGCAAACAGAAAAAACGATTGTATTAACAATTTCATTATTGGTATCGGGAAGGGAAGAGACAACATTACGTTGTCTGGATTCTTTGCATCCACTGATGGAATCCGTAGCTTCGGAACTGATTCTGGTTGATACCGGTTGCAGCAGCATATTTTTGGATCAACTGCGCAGCTATGCGGACCGGATCATTCCGTTTGCCTGGTGTGACGATTTCTCCAAGGCGCGAAACGCAGGGCTCAGCCAGGCGCGTGGGGAATGGTTTCTATACATTGATGATGACGAATGGTTTGAAGATACTGGGGCAATTGAAACGTTTTTCACAAGCGGAGAATACAAAGAATACGGATATGCCAATTATGTGCAGCGTAATTTTTTTGACCCGGAATATCAGGTTTATACCGACAACTGGGTGTCACGGATGATCCGTCTGACCGATGAAGTTCATTTTCGAAGCCGAATCCACGAGTATCTTGATCCGGTATATGGTAAGGGAAAAAATATTAAGGCGATTGCCAACCATGCAGGCTATATTTATGCGACAGAGGCAGACCGCAGAAAACGGTATGCAAGAAATGTGCCGTTGCTAAAAGAAATGATGGTGGAAGAACCGGATCAGCTTCGATGGGCAGTACAGCTCGTACAGGAATACTATTCCGTAGAAGAATGGAACCAATTGGAACGATTCTGCAGAATGGTATTACAAAATGAAAATTATAGGGAGCAGCCACTGATGAAGCGGCTGGCAGCGACGTTTTATGCGGGGTTGACCGAAGCAGTATTGGAGCAGCAACGTCCCGAAGAGTCGATGGATGAGGCACGGAAGGCTTTGGCAAGTGACGATTGCAGTCCGTTAGGCAAAGCCTATCTGATGCTGCAGGAAGCGGTCGCCTGTGCGGAAAAGCAAGAGTGGAACGCAGCAAAAAGATGCGTTGAGAAGTATTTTACCTTGGAAACAGAGCTTGCGGAGGATGAAGAGCAGTATGCAATCTGGCAGGAGGCACTTATCGTCGATAGCGCTTACGATAGCATCAATAAGAAGAAAGGCTATATGATCCGGCTTCTGTGCGCTTTGGTGCAGGAAAATGCAGAAGAGGTAAGACAATCCCTTCAGAAACTTGAGTGGAATCAAAACGTTGTATATGCGTATCCGCGTCTGATGCCGGTTCTGTTGGACGTGTTAATGGAACATCCGGAAGTATCGCATGTAGAAACGATATGGAGAACGATCTGGGGGAATCAGCGCCTCTGTGATATGATGATAGAAGAAAGCAGAGACGATTGGAAGCGAAAGGATCGTGTCACAAGAGGGATTATGAAAGAAGACTATCATAAACAGGTGGCAAAAATACTCACGCGTTATTATAAGCCGGAAATATTGGATGACTATGCATTGTGTCTTCCGGATATCGCGCAGAGGGCACTTGGACTGATCGGGGAAATTGAGAGAGGAACGAAATGATGGCAAAATGTAAATTGACAATTTCAATGCTGGTATGCGGAAGGGACACGACGATCCGTTGTCTGGATTCCCTTGTCCCGATCCTTGAGGGACTGGATGCAGAACTGATTCTGGTTGATACCGGATGCCCGGAAGCTCTCCGAAAACAACTTACAAAGTACACGGATCAGATTATTCCGTTTACATGGTGCGATGATTTTGCTGCAGCACGCAATGTGGGCATGAAGGCGGCGCATGGAGAATGGTTCCTGTATATTGATGATGATGAGTGGTTTGAGAACCCGGAAGTGCTCATTCAGTTTTTTAAGAGTGGGCAGTACAGAAAATACGGCTGTGTCAATTATATCCAGAGAAATTACTATGATGCGGACTTTATTCATTATGATGATTTCTGGGCAAGTCGCATGATCAAGCTGGATGCGGACACATGCTTTCACAGTAAGATCCATGAATATATGGCACCGATACGCGGCGAGGCATTCAATCTGGAATTGATTGCCAATCATACCGGATATATTTTTCAGACACCGGAAGCAAAGAAGAAACACTTTGATCGAAATGCACCATTGCTGATGGAAATGATCAAAGAAGAACCGGAAAGACTTCGTTGGCGTGTGCAGCTGATGCAGGAATACCGCTCCATCAAGGACTACGCCAAAATGTGCAGCTTCGGGGAAGAAAGTCTGGAGTTTACGAAGGAACGGAACAATGAGCGCGATAATTGGGATATCGGAACCTTTTATGCAGGAGCAGCAGAGGGCAGACTATTTCTCAAAGAGTACGCAGAGAGCCTGAAAATTGCGGATCGCGGGTTACAGGATCCGCGTATGAATGAGATGTGTCACGCTTACCTGTATCTTTGTAAGGCGACGGTTTACTTTGATATGGAAAAGTGGAGCGAGGCGGAAGACAGTGTTCACCGTTATTTTAAAGTAAAGAAGGAATTGAGCAAAAATAAGATCCGTCTGGCAAATCAAAGGAGTTCTCTTCTGGTGGGAGAGGCATTTGACGTTTTCCCGCAGCAGAGAGCCTATTCGATTCTCGGTGCCTGTGAACTGAAACGAAAAGATGCACGAAAGCTTAAGAAGTATGTTGCACAGATGGGCTGGGATAAGCCAAGAGTGTATCTGTTTGATGGATTTCTGGCGGCATTGGCAGAAGCGATGGCAACCATGCCGACTGAAGAAGACCTCATTGAGATCGCGCAGCTGGCATGGAACAATCCGGTGGTGCAGCCAAAGTTCTTTATCGAGATACAGGCATGGGAGGAAAAGGATAAGGGAAAATATGAAAATCTCCTTCGGATTGTGGCAAAGCTGGAAGGACCACAGTGGTATCTGCATTATGCAAGAATTCTTGTTGCCGGCATGGATGGAAATACAAAAATTATGCCGGAAGAATTTCGGAAATTTCTGCAGAGCACTTCGAATGTATTTCTGACACCGGAAAAGATATCGGAAATCATGAAGCAATACGGGGTGGCAACAGAACCGTACTACTTAGCTGTCCCATATGACAAATGGTGCAGCAATCTCATACAGTATCTGTCGAATGCGGATTATCAGGACATTATCTTAAAAAAGCTGGAGTTTGAAACGATGCGAACCGTTGAGAACGTACGGTATGCGTATTTTGACACCTGTATGGCTGAGAGTGAAGTGCTATACAGTGTTCGTCAGGAATATAGCAAGAAACGGGAAGCCTTGCAATTCTTTGCAGAGAAGGCGACCGGTTTTCTCTGCCGGTATTATAAATCGGAGATCATCCGTGAGGAACCGGAGCTTCTGCCTCTTTACGGTCAGGTAGCATTCTGTGTCGAGGAGGCACTTGCACTTGAAGCGACGGACATGAAGCGGGCGTTGGAAAAGTATCGTGAAGTGGTTCTTTTGAATCCGGAATGGGCAGACATCATGAAATTGTACATGAATGACTTAGGCGGGGAAGTTGTGCGGAGAGAAGAGGCTGCGAAAGAAGAAATGAAGCGCCTGGAAGCCGGGGTGTTGGAAGAAATTCATAAGCTGGTGCAGTTGAAACAATATGAGCCGGCGATGGAAGTCTTAAGGCAGCTCAAGCAATTGAAACCGAACGACCTGAAACTGGCGGAGCTGACGCTGCAGATTCGTCTGGCAATGCTTGAGAATGCGTAGGAGAATAAGATGGCAGACAAATTATTAACGATCTCTCTTCTGGTTTCCGGAAGAGAAGATACAACAGAAAAGTGTTTACGTTCCCTGAAAAAACTAAGGGACGCATTGCGTACAGAGGTCATTCTTGTCGACACCGGTTGTCCGGAAGCGTGGCAGAAACCGCTTGAAAACTATGCGGATCAGTATATTTGTTTTAAGTGGTGTGGCGATTTTGCCAAGGCGCGTAACGCGGGACTTGAACATGCAACAGGGGAATGGTTTCTGTTTCTGGATGACGATGAGTGGTTCGAGGATGTTGCACCAATTATTGCATTTTTTCAGAACGGCGAATATCAAGACTATCAGCAGGCGGTATACAAGGCTCGCAATTATTTGCAATCGGACGGATCTTCTTATGTGGATGAGTGGGTAGCCCGTATGATCAAATTGGAACCGGATACGCATTTTGAAGGAAGCGTGCATGAATCTCTGGTACCGGTAAAAGGAAGATGCAAGAAAATCGATGCATTTGTACATCATTACGGATACGCATTCGTAGATGAGGAAGCCCGACGCGCGCATCGGGAGCGGAACGTGCAGATTTTAAAGAAACTGATCGAGACGGAACCGAATAATATGAAATGGTATCTTCAGATTCTGCAGGAATATGCGGATCCTTTGGCTGCCGACGAATTCCGTATGTATGCATTATCCGCAATTGAACTGGTAGAAGATGTGGATGAACCATTTGCAAACCAATGCAGAGGAGCGTTCTATGCGGCAGCAGTGATTGCAGCTCTGTGGCTCGGTCAACCGGATCAGGCAGTGGTGGATTGTGCGGCTTTCATACAGGATGAGCGAAATACTTACGAGACGAATTACAGTTTGTATTATTATTGGATCAAGGCGATGATGCAAGAGAAAAAGAACCGGGATCTGACACCGGACGAGGAAAAAGAATTGCAGGAGAAGTTAGCAGAGTGTGGCAACGGTTTTATCGAAAATTGCAGGCTGCATGATGAACAGGGAAAAAGTGAACAGGAACAGATTATTGAGGAGAGCATTCCGTTTGTCAAGGATGTAAAGAAGGCGGATGCACTCACACAGGAGCTGGAGACAAAGCTTAAGGATAACGGAGAATTTCTCCTTATGGAAGACGAATATTGGACATATGGGCAGGCACATATCCTTCCGTTGGAGCAAATGCTTCTTGATCTGCCGTTTTCACAGTGGATGGCACAGGTAATGGTGCTGGAGACCTATCATTCGGAAGAATTGTGGGATAAAGTCCGTATGAATCTGATCAGCATACAGACCAGGGAAAATATCCGTTATGATTATTTCCATGCGAAGGCGGTCAATGATATGATTACCGTATGCGCAAACGGAAAGAGTTATGAGGAACTTGAACAATATCTGTATGAATATGCGGCTTGTAATCTTAAGTTTGCGCAGTGGGTATATACCGATGAGGCGTTCACCGGCGATATGGAAATGGTAGAGGAATCCTGCCGCGGCGCAGTCTGGATTCAGAGAGCATTGGAATGTGAGGAAACGGATTGGAACGGCAGATTAGAGAATCTCAGGCAGGCCGCCATTGCGTGGCCAAAGCTGGGTGAGACAGTAAAAGTGTTCGCACAGTTGATTGGCCAGAAGCAGGAAAACATTGGAAAGCAGCAGGCAGAAGAAGAACTGGAGAAGATGGCATCAGAGGTCAAGCAGCAGGTTATCACATTGACGGAAAGCGGCATGTATGAACAGGCACTGGAAATTGTAAAACAGCTGCGCCGGATGATGCCGGACGATGAAGATTTCATCTATCTGGAAACTGAGCTGGAGAAACAGATCGGCTGATTGAGGAGAACGTTATGCAACAGACCTTGAAAACAAAAGAGAATGTCGTTCTTTCCATTGCGGTACTTGCCTCGGATCGTAGGGATACGATCGGAAAATGTCTCGGATCTCTGGCCACGATCCGAAAAGCGGTTCCGAGTGAACTGATTATTCTGGATACGGGATGTTCGCCGGAAACCCGCAGGGTGCTGGAAGAATATGCGGATAAGATCGCTGATTTTACCTGGTGCAATGATTTCTCCAAGGCAAGAAATGTAACGCTGCGGATGGCAGAGGGAGAATGGTTTCTTTATCTGGATGATGACGAGTGGTTCTCGGATGTGGGGGATCTGATCACTTTTTTTACAAGTGGAAATTACCGGGAATATGGCAGTGCAAGCTATGTGCAGAGAAACTATCTGGATATGCAGGGCTCCCAGTATACAGATACCCGTGTCGGGCGTATGGCAAAGAGAACCCCTGAACTGGGATTCCGAAGCAAAATACACGAATACCTCGCACCGATATCCGGGGATCACAAGAATTTGTGTGCAAGGGTGGAACATTATGGGTACGTGTACGAAACCGAGGAAAAGAAGCGGGCACATTTTGAAAGAAACAGGGTTCTTTTGGAACAAATGATCAAAGAAGAACCGATGGAGCTGCGGTGGCGTCTGCAGCTTCTTCAGGAATACCGTACAATGGATGATTATGACCGAATGGAGAAATTGGGCGGTGCAGGAATCTGTATGATCCGTGAGCCGGCTGCATCGGAATGGAACGAGACGGAGACTGCGTTGTGTATCGGAAGCTTTTATGCGGCGCAGATTCTGGCTGCGGATGGAAGACATGATTATGCAAAGATGGGTGCACTGTGTGAGGAAGCTGCAAAGGATCGACACAATACCAGACTTTGCCGGGCTTTCCTGCAAGAGATGCTTGCCAAAGCGAACTTTTATCAGGGACTTTGTGCGAGGCGGCCGTCCGATGCGGAGGGAAAATTCCGCGCATCCATCCAATCTGCCGAACAATATCTGGAAGAATATCGTTACTTCGGCGGACATAAAGAGGAACTGTACCGGCAGCAGATCGCGCCGTTTGTCGGAGAATGCTTTGATCCGGTCAAAGTGAAGGAAATCTATTCGATTTTGATATGTGATGGATTAAAGTTGAAACGTACCGATTATTTGCAAAAATATGTGGATAAGCTGTGCTGGAATGAAATGCATGTGTATGTTTTTGAGGAGATTGCAGACATATTGATTTCTGCGATGAACAATCTTGCGTATCGTATGCAGCCGGAGGATCCGGCATATGCGGCATTTGCCAGAGTGCTCCGTTTGATGTACGACCAGGGCGCTTTGTGGGAATACTTCTGCGGAAAGATACAGGAGTGCGAAACCAACGGGCAGGATACGAACCGGATCATGCACCTGATCGCGGCTGCACTGCCGGAGTCCGTCAAGGAACCTGCAGATGCCGGCTCGGACAAAGAAACGGAGGAGCTGCAACAGCTTGCGCAACAGGTTAAGGAGCAGATCCGCTTATTGATCGCAAACGGAATGAGGGAACAGGCGGGAAATGTAATTGCCCAAATCAGGCACATGCTGCCGGATGATGCGGAACTTGACGAACTTGAAAAACAATTGAAAACAACAGAATAAGGGTTAAGTAATTCGACAACAAACCGATATATATGGTATAGTGGAATCGGGGTGCGAAGGGAATCGCTTATAACGAGACGAACAGATAGCCGTGCATCGCAGATGCGCGGCTTCTTTACATAAAGGAGGAGCGGGATGAAGGCAATCTTATTAGCAGCGGGAAGGGGAACCCGCATATCGCGTATGGTGCAGGATGTGCCGAAAAGTACACTGCCGATCAACGGGCTTCCGCTGATCCGGCATACCGCGCAGATGCTTCTGGATGAAGGGATGGAAGTGATTGTCTGTGTCGGATACCGTTGGGAAGATGTCGAAACTGCTCTAGAGGGGCTTGAGGTAAAATACTATTTTAATCCGTTTTATGATGTCACGAATAGTATTGCAAGTTTGTGGTTTGCAAAAAATGAGATGAATGATGATATGCTTATTATGAATGCAGACGTGTATTTCTCTAAGGAGCTGCTCCACAAAATGCTTGCAGACAAGAATGAAGTTGTTATGGCAATGGATACCGGACGTATCGAGGTGGGCGATTATTTCTTCCAGGTGATCAATGGCTGCGTGAAGAAATACGGAAAGGATCTTCCGCGTTCGGAGCGCAACTGTGAATATGTCGGATTGGCGAAAATCAATAAGAACTTCAACTCGAAATTCGTTACACAGATGGATAAGCTGATTTATTCGCAGCAACATGACCTGTGGTGGGAGAACGTATTATATTCTCTGACGGAGCAGGAGGATATACACACGATTGATGTCAAGGGAATCTTCTGGTCGGAGATTGATTACTTCGATGATTATGAACGGATCCTTGACTATCTGGATGGCAAATTTGAGGGACAGGAAGTATAGATAGAATGTATATCAATCCGTATTTACAGAAAATAAAAAGAGTGAAGGATCATGAAGATAGAACCGGTTATCTGTGGCTTGATATGAATGAGAATCCGGAAGGACTGCCGGAAGCGTTCGTGAAACAGATTTTCGATAAGATCAATTCGCTAACGATTTCCGGGTATCCGCATAAGGACGAACTGATCGAACTGATCGCAGAAAAGGAAGGTCTTGCACCGGAGGCGGTTACTCTGACGAATGGATCAGATGAGGGAATCAAGCTCATGTTTGAAACATTTACAAGGGAAGGCGGCAAGGTTGTCGCAGTGACACCGAGCTTCGAGATGTATCGTATTTATGCGGAAATGAAGGGCGTTACATTAGATGCAGCTGCATATGATGAGACGTTTCATGTCCATGTAGAGGATGTTATCAATCGTATCGACGAGAATACGAATGTGGTCGTATTGCTGAATCCCAACAGTCCGATTGGAAGCGAATACAGTGAGGACGAATATGAACGGATCATTAGCCGGTCGCAAGAGGTTGGAGCGCTGGTTTTTATTGATGAAGCTTATGTTCCGTTTGGAGTCGCATCACAGGTTGCGCTGACAAAACAATACAATAATGTGTTGATTCTGCGTACCTTTTCCAAATTGTGTTCCTTAGCGGGACTTCGAGTAGGGTACATACTTGGAAATCCGGAACTGATTCAATATATAGAGAATGCAGAAGGCAGTTACAATGTCAATACCATCGGTATCCTGTTTGCCACGGAATTGTTGAAGAATCCGGAAATGCTGCAAAGGCTTGCAGATATTCAGGAGCAGGGAAAACAGTATCTGTGTGACCAACTGATGCGGCATGGATATGAACATCTGGGAAAATACGGAAATTATGTATTGATCCGGACGCACAGGGATCCGAAAGAAGTTGCGGCTAAGCTACGGGAAGATAAGATCCTGATCAAGACCTATCATAACCAGCTGCTGAAAGAATGGGTTCGTATCACCACGGGAAGTTCTGAAGTGATGCGGAAATTCTGGGATGTATTTATTAAGATTGAGACGGAATAAAGGACAGATTGGATGACGAAGCAGGCTTATGAGATTACAGGCGGCGAACTGAAACAATTACAGAGAGTTGAGTTGGAAATGCTGATCGAGATGAATCGCATTTGCAAAAAATATGGGATCAAGTATTCCCTGGATGGCGGGACTTTGCTTGGTGCAGTTCGCCACAAAGGATTTATTCCGTGGGATGATGATATTGACGTGATCATGTTGAGGGAAGAGTATGTGAAATTCCGTAAGGCATGTGCCATAGATCTTGACACTACGCGTTTCTTCTTTCAGGATTACCGTACCGATCCGGGGTACCGCTGGGGATACGCCAAGTTTCGCCGCAAGGGGACGAAATTTATCCGTCTGGGTCAGGAACATTTAAAACAGAATACGGGAGTTTTTATGGATATCTTTGTTGTAGATAATGTCCCGGATGGATTTATCAGCCGGAGACTCCATCATTTTGCCTGTTTTCTTGTACGCAAAGCGCTATATTCGGAAGTGGGAAAGCAGAATGAGTCCAATCCGATTGTGCGATGCGTTTATCGGGGACTCAGTAAGATACCGAGAAATCTGGTTTTTCATATTCGTAATTGCCTGGCAGCGCCACTTAGCCGGACCAGAACCGAATTGATCAGTCACTACACATTGGAATATCCGAAACATTGTCGTTACGGTCTGCCAAGAGAGTGCTTCGATGAAATGACAGAACTGGAATTTGAAGGGTACAAATTTCCGTGTTTTAAAAAATATGATTTGTATTTATCGACTTACTATGGAGACTATATGACGCTGCCACCAAAGGAAAAACAGGTTCCACATTTGACCGTGTCAACCTTGCAATTGGTTGAGCCGGAGTTAGAGAAGGAAATGAAGTGATCTATGAAGCAACAAATGCAACCGAAGGTTTCGATTATCATTCCGGTATATAACGGAAGTAATTATTTACAAGAAGCGATAGACAGTGCATTAGCGCAGACGTATCCAAACTGTGAAATACTGGTTGTCAATGATGGTTCCTGTGATGAGGGTAAGACAGAGACCATCGCATTATCATACGGAGATCGGATCCGATACTTTAAAAAGGAAAACGGTGGAGTAGCGAGTGCGTTAAATATGGGAATCCGTCTGATGAAGGGGGAGTATTTCTCGTGGCTTTCGCATGATGATGTCTATTATCCGAATAAGGTGAAGCGGGAAGTACAGGCAATCCTCGCATCTGAGGATCCGACGAAGCTGGTTCAGTGTGAATATGACTTCTATGACGAAGATACCGGAACCTATACACCGACGGATTTCAGTAAGACCTATACCATTGGGCAGTTAACGAATTCTGTGTTTAGTGTGTTGCAACTGCAGATCCATGCATGCTGCGCGTTGATCCATAAGTCACATTTTGATCGTGTGGGGATGTTTGATGAAGGTTTAAGGACGGTGCAGGATATTGAAATGTGGTTCCGGTTATTCCGGGGACAGAAATCCTTGTTTGTGCCGGAACGATTATACAAAGTCCGTGAGCATGCTGAGGCCGGAAATCATACGATTCCTTCTTATTATCCGGAAACCTGTCGGTTGTATGAAAACTTAATCGGGCAGCTGTCCGATCAGGAGATTATTTCCATCTGGGGATCGACATTTTGTTTTTATACAAGGATGAATGGGTTCTTAAGGAGTTATGGATTAGAAGATGAGGAAATAGAATCGCTTGTCTCTACGTCCGAAAAATGCGAGGCGGATCTTCGCAATGAAAGAACTTTACATGGTTTGTTACATTCAAAGAAAGTATATATATTTGGCGCAGGACAATACGGAAAGCGCGTGTTGTACGAACTGGCGTTAAGGGGAATCCAAGTTGATGGATTCCTTGATAATAATCCGTTAAGAGAAGGGCAAAAGATTCAGGGAATACCATGTTATATGCCGGAAAAAGAGTTGGAGAGCAATGACGATGCGGCAGTTATTGTGGCAGTCAGAAATTGTAAGACCATTTTGCTGCAACTGGAGCAGCTGCAGGTGAGAGATGTGCTTTTGAAAGGCGATATCGAGGCGATTATATATAAAAATTCTTGAGGGTATGCACTAAATGGTGATGCAATGATCAGGAATTCGGTAAGGAGAAAACAAATGAAGTGGATAAATAAAGGTCATGAGTTTGACGATGTATATGAAAAGATAAAAGAGAAGAGGGCATTTTATCTTTTCGGCGCAGGTGAATATGGGGAAGCCGTTTATCTGGAACTGAAAGATAAAGTAAATATATTGGGATTTATCGACAATAACGTAGAAAAGCAGGAGCAAGGTTATTTAGGGAAGCGAGTGGTTGCGCTGAGTGATATTGATCATAAAGATGAAAGCATTGGAATTATTGTGACAGTATCGCCATATACCAGGAAAATGCTAATGTTTCAATTAATGCAGGAAGGATACATATACAATCATCAGTTCTTTACCATGGAAATTTTTATGTCTGTGTATTATGCATATCAGAGAAGTGAGTTGTATATTCCATCGATATCTTTCCTGCCGAGCACAAAGTGTAATTTAAATTGTGAGGCATGTCTGAATTTTACGCCATATATGAAGGAAGCACTAGTCAGACCATGGGAAGTGGTAAAAGAGGATGTAGATTTATTCTTTCAGCATGTGGATTATATTATGTTGTTTCACATCAGTGGTGGAGAACCTTTACTTTATCCATATCTGAAAGAGTTGGTAGAATACATAGGAGAGAATTACAGACATAAAATACATTTTTTACGGACGGTAACAAATGGAACGGTGCTGCCAAAACCGGAAATATTAGAGTGTTTCAAGAAATATCGTGTGGATGTGACACTGGACGATTATAGAGAGGCTGTTCCTCAATTTACAGAACGATTTGATAAGATACGCAGTCTGTTTGAGGAGTATGAGATTCCTTTCGAAATAAACAAGGTGGATCAGTGGATTGATTTGGCGCCTATGACGACGAACCACAGTATGTGGGATGAAAATCGATTGACAAAACACTTCGAAGGATGCCATGTACCGTGGCAGGAACTTCGCGGTGGAAAAATTTATAGTTGTAATTATGCAAGCTATGCCATTGTAGCGGGCTTCATGGAAGAACAGGATGATGAAGTATTCCATTTAGATTCTTATGATAAGAGTCAGCTGAAAGAATTAATGGAATTTCGTATGGGCTATAACGAAAAGGGATATGTAGAATTTTGCAAAAGATGCAGTGGATATGTAGATATCAATGAAAATATTGTAGAGCCTGCGAAGCAGAAGGAGAAGTGATGTATGAACCTTTAGTATCGGTTATTATTCCGATCTATAATACCGAAAAATATATTACACGAGCTGTTAATTCGGTTTTAGGGCAGACGTATCAAAATTTTGAAATTATTTTGGTTAATGATGGCTCAAGTGATAATTCGGAAGATGTATGTAAGCAATTGGTCCATGAAGAACAGAAAATTCGTTATTTATTTCAGAAAAATCAAGGGGTTTCTGTAGCAAGAAATTATGGCTTGGAGAATGCTAAAGGAGAGTATATCTTTTTTTTAGATTCAGATGACGCTTGGAAAGAAACATTATTGCAAATTGTTATAAATGCGTTCCTGAAATTCGATTGTGATATGGTACGGTTTAATTTTGAGAGTAGAGCTCCAGTTTATATATCTTCTGGCGAATTAGAGTCACGAGAGTGGAGTCGTAGAGACCTTTTGATACAATATTACAATGATAATGATTTATACTTAAATATTTCTTCATGTTGTTTTGGAGCATATAGAAAAAGTTTAATACAAAAGTATGGATTAAATTTTGATAACAGTTTATCGAATGGAGAGGATGGAAAATTCGTATTACAGTATTGTTTAGAATGCAAGCGAATATATTTTTTAAAACAACGATTATATGATTACTATCCATTATTTACTGAAAGAATTAATGCTACAGCTAGGAATATAAAAGAATTGTATGACGAATATGAATTGTGTTTGATACAATTTCGGCTAATATATGATAGTTATCAAAAATTATTTTCGGAAGAAGAAAAGCAGATAATTTATGGTGGATTTATTAATAAAGTTATTGGAAGATTAGTTAGATTTGTAATTTATACACCCTATTTTTTAAAAAAGAAGAATCAGAATAGATTAAATGTTTTTCTTAATGATATTGCAACTAAAGAGGCGATTAAGTATTATAAACCAACTAGAAATACAGACAGTAGAATTATTCCGGTTTTGTTGAAAAATAAAAAGACAATACTATTATGGTATGTTTTAAGTTTTAAAAAAAGACATTATTTTGAAGTTAATGGAAGAAAACCATATATTCAGTCAATATGGAAGGATGAACCTATTCTTCGTGTAGACGGAATTGATAATGGAAGGTGAAAATCATGATGGGGTATAGTGGTTCAGTTATGAGGACAGACAGTTTAAAGAATGAGAAGGATAAGGTTTCAATTATAATTCCTGTATATAATGGTGAAAAATATCTAAAAGAAGCTATTGATAGTGCCTTGGCGCAAACATATTCAAATTTAGAAGTGATTGTTATAAATGATGGTTCTGTTGATAGAACAGAAGAGATAGCCTTGTCATATGGGGATAAAATTAGGTATTTTTCAAAGGAAAATGGTGGTGTTGCATCGGCACTTAACCTAGGAATAATGGAGATGAAAGGTGAGTACTTTTCCTGGCTTTCACATGATGATATTTACATAGAAAATAAAATAGAAAAACAGATGGAAATATTAAAGAATGAGGACAATCCAAATACAATAATTTGGGGAAATTGGTTACAAAAGAATATGTGTACAAATCAGACTAATCAAATTCCGCCCTTATATCGGTTTACAATAGACCAGATTCAGACGGAGATATTTCCTGTTTTGTTTGGTTTGATAAACGGTTGTACATTGTTAATACATAAAAGTCATTTTAAGAGAGTTGGATTGTTTGATGAAAAACTAACAACTGCTCAAGATTATGATTTTTGGTTTCGTCTTATGCGTGGACAAAAGACGGTATATCTACACGAATATACAGTTGTACAGAGGATTCACGAACAACAGGGTTCCAATACAATTCCTGAGTTTACAAGAAATTGTGAAGAAAATCATATGAAGATGTCAAATGCATTGAATGATAATGAGATAGAACGTTTATTTGGAGGGAAATATAAATTTTATTATGATATGCTATTTCTTTCGGAAAGAAATCAATGGAAAGAGTGTATAAAATACTACTATTCTCTTTTTGTTAACGAAAAACAAAAAGGTCAATTGATTAACATTCAAAAAGAGGAAAATAGTAGATTGGTTCTTTATTGTGCAGGAAAAAATGGATTACAATTAAAGTATGATTTGTATATGAAGGGAATTGATATTGACTGTTTTTGCGATAGAAAAGAAGAATATCACAATAAAATGATAAATGGAGTAATTTGTATATCGCCGCAATTGTTAAAGAAAAATGATTATATAATTGTAACAAAAGATTATCCAGAAGATATTATAAGTACCTTAAAAGCAGAAGGTTTTGAAAAGGTAATTGGATATTCTGATTTGGCAAAAAAGTTATTTAAAACAGTTCCAATTCGTGAAAGGGTAGTTTTATATTATGAATCTTACAATTGGGGGGCAGAGGGATAATGCTATGAAACCAAGTGAAAAGAAAATAGTATCTAGTATTTTGAATGATATTAATCAATATGAAAGCTGCACAAGAAATCAAATTTCCTATTATGAGGGATTGAAAGATATAGTTGAAGCGCTGAAAATTATTTCAACGAAGGTGTCTAGTAAGGAACTTAAATATCAGATTCAAAAACTATGTCAATTTGATGTTTCAAAATTAGTTGGGGACGAGCATACGGTAGAGTGTTTTTGGTATGAATTAAGTGAGATTGAATCATTATTGAGAAATGAATCGACAGAGAAAAAAGTGATTGTTTTTTTGCCCTATAACGCTTCTATGTGGGATAGCATGGAGAGTGTATGGATAGCTGCGAAAAATGATAATCGATGCGATACATATGTTGTACCTATACCATATTATGATAAGAATCCAGATGGAACTTTTGGAAATATGCATTATGAGGGCAATCTGCTCCCCTCATATGTGCCAATTACAAAGTGGGATTCCTTTGATATTGAAGAGGAAGAGCCAGACGTTGTATATATTCATAATCCGTACGACGAATTAAATCTTGTTACATCAGTTGAACCGAGATTTTATTCACATAATCTGAAAAAGTATGTAAACAAATTAGTTTATATTCCGTATTTTCTATTTGTTAATGACAGTGCAACAGAGTCTATGGTATGGACCAGAGGAGTTATAAATGCGGACTATGTTGTGTTTCAATCGAAAAAAACATGTAGGGAAGCGATTTCCATTTTTAATAGGTTACGTCACGAACAGAAATTGGAGAATGTTATAGGAGGGGCTGAACAGAGATTTTTAGATTTGGGTTCTCCGATTCAAGATAAAATAGTTTCTGATACGATATATGATATTCCTTTCGAGTGGAAACAGAAGATATTTGTGGGAAAGGTTAAAAAACTAGTAGTTTTTTATAATACACACCTTACTGATGTTATGGGAGGAAATGTTGATTCCTTTTTTAAAAAAATATCATATGTTTTTAAGATATTTAAGAATAATCAAAACGTTGTTCTTTTGTGGAGACCGCATCCACTTACTCTGGAAACTATTAGGGCAATAAATCCGTCTGTGGAAACACAGTATCTTAAAATAGTGGAAAATTACAAATATGAAGGATGGGGGATATATGATGATACATCAGATTTGAATCGTTCTATAAGCATAGCAGATGCATATTTTGGGGATTGGAGTTCTGTGGTTACAATGTTTCAGATGGCAAAAAAACCTGTTATGCTTCAAAATATGGAGATTACTTGTGAAAATCAATCAGAAGTTTTAAAGGTGTCTTGTTATAAAATATGCGATCATGACGTATATTTTTGCTTGGATGGATGGAATGGTTTGTTTCAGTATGATTTAAAAATGCAAAAGTTAGAATTATTAGTTAAATTTGGAAATGAATCTAGTAATGGTAAAGCATTATATTCATCGATTCATGTTTATAAAGATAAAGTATATATGATTCCGTTTAATGCAAGTAAAATTGCATACTATGACTTAGGAAGCAAAGATGTAACATATTTGGATTTGCCAGATGATTACAATATAGCGTGTAAATTGTATGATTCAGTTGAGTATGGAGAAAGTGTTTTATGGTTATTTCCTACATGTTATCCATATTTTCTGCGGATAGATATGGAGACCGATTCCATAGAATATTTATCTAGGAAAGAATTAGATATTACATCTGTAAATAAAAATTCACAGGAAGTGTTGTATTTTGGGGTGTGTGGAGGGTATAAGTCTATGGCTGTATTAGAACAGTATATGACCAATAACATTCATCTCTTTGACATGGAAGCAAAAACTATGAAAAGAATTTGCCTAGATACACAATCATATTTTATTGGAATGTGGAATCGAAAAGAAATTTTTTATTTCTTAGAAAAAAATAGTGGACGTGTCTATTCATATGACCTTCACACAGAAAACCTTAAGATTAGAGATATTGATTATACAAATCTTTCATCCGAGGAGAAAGAGAACTTATTAAGTGGAAAGAATGGTTATTCTGTGCATTGTATTGAATGTTTAGATAAGATATGGCTAATTCCAACGTATCAACCTATTATAGTGTATATTGATAAAGAAACAAAGATGGCACATAAGTTTGAGAGTGATGCGATAACAAACAAATTACAAAGCGGGCCGTGTTTGGTAGAAAATAAACTATTTATGTTTAGGGATGAAGAAATTTTGCTGTGGGATGATGCGAAAATTGACTATATAAAGATGGATACAATGGCAAATGTCTTAGAAGAAAATTATGCGCTGCCAAATGAAATCGGAAGAATTGTTTATGAAAATAATATCATTTTTTCTATTAGGGACTTATTAGAATATAGAGACTTAAACTCAATTGGAATTGCACAAAAAGAATCCAATGGAGAAAAAGTACATAATTTTGTAATGGATAAATTAGGTTTAGAAGGTAATATGTAAATTTGTAAGTGGAAGAATTCATTAGTTCTAATATTATGATATAGAAATTTTCAACAATAAGGAGATAGGATGATTACAAATGTACTTGAATATATTGAACGATGCGCGGATCAGGAGGTAAAAGGACAAGTATCTTTCTTTACAGATGATAGAGAACGTGTATTATATTCTGAAATGGTAGAGAGTGCCAGAAGAGTCGGTTCAATGTTATTGGATGAAAAATTATCCAGACAACCAATTGCTGTATACCTTCCCAAAAGTATAATGGAATTGAAGTGTTTTTGGGGAATTGTTTATAGTGGAAATTTTTATGTTCCAATTGATTATGAACAACCTGTTGATAGAATAAAAAAAATTTTTGACACTCTAAATCCAAAAGTTATTATTTGCTCTAATGACATGGCTGGGGAGGCTAAAAAATTATTTAGTGCTTACCATGTGCTTTACGCAGAGGAATTACTTGCAGGAGAGATTAATAAGAACCAACTATTAAAAGTACGAGAAAAATCAATTGATACGGATCCGGTTTATGCGTTATATACTTCGGGCTCAACAGGAAAACCCAAAGGTGTTGTCGTATCGCATAGATCAATTATCAGTTATGCAGAGAGTGTTGTTGACACTTTTCATATGAGTCAGAATTCAATTTTGGGAAATCAAACTCCGTTTTATTTTAGTATGTCAGTATTGGATATCTATGCGACTATATGTTGTGGGGGATCATTGTGTTTGATCCCTAAAAAATTATTTATGTTTCCGATAGAATTGGTTGATTATTTAAACTCGAATAAAATTAATACTATTTATTGGGTACCTACTGCGTTATCTATGTTGAATCGATTTCATGTTTTGGGGAAAATCAAGTTGCCTTATCTAAAGAAAGTATTATTTGCAGGTGAAGTGCTACCGACAAAATATGTAAATGAATGGAGAAAGTATTTCCCAGATATAATGTATGCCAATTTGTTTGGACCTACGGAGATAACTGATATCGGTACATATTATGTGCTAGATAGACAACTATCAGATGATGAACCGATTCCAATAGGTAAAAATTGTAAAAATGTAGATACTATTGTTATTTCGGATACAGGAAAACTAGTTGATTTACCAGAGATTGAGGGTGAACTTTGCTTTAGGGGCTCATTTTTGGCATTGGGATATTATAATGATTGGGATAAAACTGGGGGAGCATATATTCAGAATCCATTTAATAACGAGTTCCCAGAATTGATTTATAAAACAGGCGACATTGTTAAGTACAATCAATTTGGAGAATTATTGTATGTTGGAAGAAAAGATAATCAAATTAAGCATATGGGGAACCGGATTGAATTAGGAGAAATTGAGAGCAATATTTTGTTGTTGCAAGAAGTGCAAATTTGCGCATGCATATTGGACGTTGTAAGAGATAGAATTATCTGCTATTACGAGGGCACAATTGGCATAGATGAAATTAAGAATTATTGTAAGAGTAAGTTACCACAATATATGATACCGAACAATTTTGTTAAAGTTGATGCAATACCATTAAATGCAAACGGAAAAATTGATCGAAGAAAGTTGGCCGAATATGAGAAATGAATTGTTAATACAGAATACTAAGCAATTTAAGAGTGAATTATTAGAGCATTTGGAAAATAAGAAAATTGTTATTTGGGGAACTGGGGATGAAGGAGCTCGTTTCTATAATGAATATTGTGATGTGATAAATATCATAGGTCTGACGGCTAATTATACATTAGATACATCTCTTTCAAAGTTTAAAACCGGAAGCAGTACTTTGGTAAAAAATATAAGTGAGTTTGAACAAAATATTAGGGACTACTATTTTGTTATTTCAATTGATTATGATATAAACTATTTAGCCGTAGAATATCAATTAGAGCAATTGGGATTAAAGTATGGAGAAAATTTTGTAGATTCGCTGATGGCAGATGCAATTCTTTCTAGAAAAAAAATTGTTGTTACGGCGGGGGATTGTTTGCTTGATGCGCTAACTCAGGGATTAGGCATGTTTGATGCAATTAGAGAGAAATATTATATACATCATTTTTACTATTTAGGTAGGAGTAAATATTTTAATAAACTTTATTTTCGTATGAGTCAAATATGTGATGTATACATTATGAATAGGCATATGGATAACCCTTCAGACTTTTATTTTGAACCTGATATGCTAGGTAAGCATTGTCGACTTTTATATGTCGCGACACCTGAATTCAAGGGATATTGGCCACAAACACCTTTAAAGGAGGCAAATATTAATCCATTTCATATTGCTCCATACGGTCGTCCTGTTGATTTTACAATGCGAGAGGATGTCAATATTACAAAAGCAATTAAGGCACATCAAAATGTCGACGAATTAGTAAAGCGATTGTTGGATGACAAATTTTATACCAGAGAACAGGTACTTCGAAATTACGATGTGTCTATAAAAATGATTCAGCATGCAGAAGAAGGGTGCGATGTTTCAATATCAGATTTTTTTATGTCAAATGCAAAAGAAAAGTGGTTGGCAAAAGATTATTCACATTACCAGAATATTCTGATTTTGGAATTATGCAGGAGAATATTAGTTTGTCTTGGTGAAAAAACTGATTATGATATATCGATGAGTAAAAATGTGCTCTTGCCATTTACAGAAATGCCGATTTATCCTTCTGTAAGTAAGGCATTAGAATTAAAGTTTGTTTCAGAAACAACCAAGTATCAAATTAGAACCTATCAGGGGAATCAATATTCAATTGATCCTTATACAAACTGTAAAGCGTATTACTCAATCGAAGAGATGACATTTGAAGAGTATATTCGAAGATATTATCAGTATTGTGTATCTACTAAACAATTGATGGAGGTCTGGTAAGATGACTAGAAGATTAGATGAAATCCTTAATGAGATAAACAAAGACATTTTGGAAAATGATAATTTGATAGAGAAAGGTATCATTAGTTCAATAGATGTCATTGCTATTGTTAGCGAGATAGAAGTCGAATTAGGAGTAGAGATTGCTCCAGAGGACATTAAAACTGCTAATTTTACATCATATGAGACAATAAAAAAGTTATTTTCTAAGTATGAGAAGAGGAGTTGAAATTGAAAAGCGTTATTTTGTTTGGAACTGGAGAGGTTTCATTACAACTTTCCGATTGGATTGAAGATGATAATATATCATATTATGTTGATAATAATAAAGATAAGGTGGGAAAGGTATTTCGAGGAAAGGAGATTATTTCGGTATGTCAATTAAAGGAGATATATACAGAATATGAAATAGTAGTTGCAGTAGGAAATGATTATATTGAAGAGATAGGGACACAACTAGATCAATTGGGGATTCCGTATTCTTGTCTTTGGGATTTTCCTTTTTATTATATTCAAGGAAAACGTCACTTTGTTTCGACAAAGACGATTATAAAAAATAATCAGATACAAAATTATGGGAAGGTTTGCATATGGGGGGATTCATTTTGGGCAAGGTGGTTAAAAGCGTCGATTGAACAGGAAGGTGTGAGTGTTGTTCAAAAAAATTATGCTGATATTGAGGAAATGCAGCAACATTTGAAACAGGAAGAAATTGATGCGAATATTTTATGCATTCCGAATAAAGATGTCCATATCGGTATGAACATTGCTCAGGATGTTCGGTATAAGGTGTTGAATCTAACAGATAAGACAGCGATAGACTGTTTTGATCAAGATTGTTATGAAGAAGTTTTTTATAATAAAAACTTGGAAAAATATAAAGGGGTTGGAAAAGGAAAGCGTTGTTTTATTATAGGAAATGGACCAAGCCTAAAAGCGCAAGATTTGCAGGTCTTATATGAAAACAATGAAATTACTTTTGCAGCAAATTACATATATAAGATATTTGATAAAACAGAATGGAGACCGACATTTTATACCTGTGTTGACCAGTTGTGCTTACAGCAACATGCGGATGAAATTAGTAATGTCAAATGTAAAATAAAGTTTGTTTTGGATTATGAGAATCTTGGAATGCAGTTGCCATATAAATTAGATGCAGAATTTGTGCACATTATTATGATGGAGTATAATGAAAATGGATTTCCAAAGTTTTCAAGTGACATAGAGAGAGGTATCTATGTTGGATACACAGTAACCTATGCCTTCATGCAAATGGCATGTTATATGGGGTTTGAAGAATTAATCTTATTAGGAGTGGATCATTCGAATTTCAATCAGCACTTTACAAAGGAATATGTTGATAAAAATGATCAGGTATATGTTGGAAACTTTGGTGCTTTAGCAAATCAGGCATATATCGTCGCAAAACAATATAGTGAGAGGCATGGTATTATAATTAAAAATGCAACTAGAGGAGGTCGGTTAGAACTGTTTGATAGGGTTTGCTTTGATGACTTATTTTAATAGAAAGTGAAGAGTGTATATAATGTGTAGATGTAAGTTATGTGGTTCTAATAGTACGCATATAGAATATGAAGGAATAATAAGAGATGGCGGTTTGGGCAAATATACGAAAGAACCGGTAAAAATTTATAGATGTGAGAATTGCTTGGCGATGTGGCACGATGAGATTCTAGATAATAATTCATATTATGAATCTGCAGAATATCGTGAAGCTTTAGAGGGGACAACTCTTGAGCAGGATTTTTACCGTTTCCATGATAAAGATAATTTGGATAAGTTTTTGTATACTGGAACGGATATTTTTCGTAATAAAATAATTGCCGATATTGGATGCGGATGTGGTTCATTTCTTGATTTTGTTTCAGGTGCTGCAAATCAAGTTGTTGCAATTGAGCCATCTGAAATCTATAGAGGTGTTATGCAAAAAAAGGGGTATGAAACGTATGCATATGCATCAGAAGCATTAGAAAAGTGGACGGATGCAATAGATGTCGTTACATCATTTGATGTTATAGAACATGTTGAAAAACCTGATAATTATATGAAAGATGTTTATAAGTTGCTAAAAGAAGGGGGAATCGGGATAATCGGAACTCCGACAGAGACTCCAGTAATGCGTTCGTTTTTAGGAGAAATCTATGATAGAGAGTTGCTTTTTAGTACGCAGCATTTATGGGTTTTAGGAGAAAAAAATCTAAAAATGATGGCACAAAATGCGGGATTTACTAACATAAAAGTTAAATATTTTCAAAGATATGGAATTGATAATTTTATTGGGTGGATAAAAGAAAAAAAACCAAAATGTAATGTGGATTCAAAAATGATAACTAGTACATTGAATCAAGTATGGAAATCAGAACTTGAAGCGAAAGGATTATCTGATTATATTGTAATTTATCTTTATAAGGAATAGGAATGTTAATATGAAAGTAGTATCTTTTATACCAATAAAATTAAACAATCAAAGATTACCGGGAAAAAATACAATGATATTAAACGAAAGACCATTGTGTGATTATATTTTCAGAACAATTAGTAACATTGATTGTATTGATGAGAAATATGTATATTGTAGTGACGAATCTATAAAAAAATATATTCAACCATATGAGAGTAAAGGCCTAAAATTTCTTAAACGAAATGCATATTTAGATGGTTATCAAGTTAAAGGTCTAGAAATAATAGATAGCTTTGTTAAAGATGTTGATGCGGATATATATGTCCTGACACATGTTACCCAACCATTTACTAAGGAAAAGTCAATAGTAAATGCAATTGAAATGGTAAAAAGTGGAGAATACGATTCGGCATTCTCGGCAATCATGTTACAAGATTATATGTGGATGGATGGAAAACCATTAAATTACAATATGAAAGATATTGTAAGAACTCAGGATTTAAATCCTATATATATGGAAACCGGAGCTTTTTTTATTTTTAAAAAAGAAGTTTATACTAATCTTGGACAACGCATAGGAAACAAACCGTATATATATCCTATTGATCAATATGAAGCGGTAGATATTGATACAAGAGAAGATTATGAATTCGCGAAAGTGGTCGCAACATATCTTAGTAATGAGTGATTTTATACAAATACATATTATGGTGTAAATATAGATTTAGTAAATTATAAACTATGTGTTTTACGGGTGGACAAAGGCATTTATATGAAGAATATAGCATTATTGGATTGTACATTAAGAGATGGAGGACGCATTATTGATTGTGCGTTTTCGGATGAAGAAATTAAAAATATAAGTCGGGATTTAAGCCGTGCAAATGTCAATATAATTGAGATGGGCTTTATTAGAGATAAAAGGGAATACCATGGAAATTCTACATTTTTTACAGAAATGGAACAAATTTCTCCGTTCATTCATAAAGAAAATGAAAAAACAAAATATTTGGTATTTGTTGATTTTGGAATGTTCGATGAGTGTAAAATTACACCACGTGATTCTAACGGAATAGATGGAATTCGTTTTGGGTTTACTAAAAAAGATTATCAGGCGAATAAACAGGAGATTAGGAGACAAGTACTTTCTTTACAAGAAAAAGGATATGATATTTATTTTCAAGATGTAAACACGTTTGGTTATTCGGACAAGGAATTATTGGAAATAATCGAATTCGCAAATAGTCTTAATCCAGTTTCATTTGGCATAGTTGATACATATGGAACAATGGATGCAGACGATTTACAACGTATTTTTAGCATTGTGAATCATAATTTGAATTCCGAAATCGCAATTGATTTTCATTCACACAATAATATGCAGTTGTCATTTGCTTTAAGTCAGGAAATGATAAAATTATGCAGGGATACTAGAAATTTAATTATAGATGCAACGCTAAATGGAATGGGAAAGTGTGCGGGCAATTTGAACTTGGAACTAATAGTGTCTTATATGAATCGAAAATTACATTGTAATTATGATTTTGATTTATTGTTAGATATTATAGACGAGTATTTATATGACTATAAGCAGACTAATAATTGGGGGTATACTATCCCTGCGTTTATGGCGGGGATATATAGAGCGCACCCTAACAATGTAATTTATTTGACGGAAAAATTCAGATTGAAAACAAAAGATATAGAACATATAATTGCGAGAATTGATGAAGAAAAAAGGCAAACATATGATTATGAGAATATCCAAAGAATCTATGTAGAATATAGTGCCAATAAAGTTGATGATAGAAAAGGAATTGAACAATTAAAACAAGAATTTAATGGAAAAGAAGTTTTAGTACTTGTTCCGGGGCAATCAGTTATTACTCAGAAAGAAACAATCAAAAAATATATCAAGAGTAAAAATCCGATAGTGATAAGTGTTAATTTTGATGGAAAAAATTTTACCGTCGATTATGAGTTTTATGGAAATATTAGACGTTATGAGAGATTTGGAAATTTCTCGGGGCGAAAGAAAATTGTGTCATCAAATATAAAGACAAATAATGAGAATGTTCTGGTATTCGATTATTTTGAATTAATAGAACCGAATGGGAAGTTTTTCGATAATTCGACAATAATGTTAATGAATTTATTAAAAAGACTAGAGGTAAAAACGGTGACATTTGCTGGATTTGATGGCTTTTCTCAGGGAGGAAATGACTTTGTTGACAATACATTTTATGAAACTAGGTTTTTAAATAAATATGCGGAAATGAACAGTGAGATGGAAAAAATTTTGCGTGTCTTTGCGGGACGGGTTTCTGGAAAAATGAAGATAAAGTTCTTGACACCAAGTATATATCAGAAGATATTTGAATAGAGAGGAACTTGATTATGGAAAAATGTAAAGCAATTCTTTTTGGCGCAGCAGGGGGAGGAATGCGGTTATTTCAAAAGGTTTCCGAACGTTATGAAATAGTATGTTTTACAGATAATGATCCTAATAAATGGGGAAATAGGATATGTGGGATTTCTATTCTAGATCCCAACGAAGCAATTAGAAATATGGAATGGGATGAGATTGTAGTAACATCTGCACCCGGATGTTGCTCTATTTGTGATCAGTTGGTACATATGGGGGTTTCGAAAGAAAAAATTAACACAAGTTATGTTGATTTCCCGCTTAAGAGCCGTATTGTTTTTTTGGAAAAGTTGGGAGAACAGATGCAAAAACAAAGCATAATTGGGGAATGCGCAGAAGCAGGTGTATTTCAAGGTGATTTTGCCAAGGAAATTAATAGGATATTTCCAAATAAAAGATTATATTTGTTTGATACATTTAATGGATTTGCGCAAGCGGATGTTATGGTAGATCATAAGTTCAGATTTTCTGAATCAATGACTACGGACTACGGTAATTCGTCAGTTGATATGGTAATGAAAAAAATGCCATATAAAGAGATGTGTGTTGTAAAAAAAGGGTATTTCCCAGAAACCGCAACGGATATTAATGATATGTTTTGCTTTGTGAATCTTGACTTAGACCTTTATCAGCCTACTATTAATGGCTTAAAATGGGCTTCAAAAAGGATGGTTCGAGGTGGCGTTATACTTGTACATGATTATTTTGCAACAAATTTTAAGGGACCAAGAGAAGCTGTTGATCAATTTATGGAAGAAAACAAAGATCAGTTATATGCATATCCGATTGGAGATGGAATTAGTATTATGATTGTAGGATTTTAAAAATACAAACGGATGTTCGTGGAGGCAAAAGGGTGTTCAAATTGTTTGTGATGGATGTTGACGGAACTTTGACAGATGGTGGTTTATATTATGATAGTTGCGGAAATGAAATGAAGAAGTTTAATGTGAAAGATGGTGCTGGAATTGCACAATTACATTCACTCGGAATAAAAACAATGATATTGACAGGGCGAGAAAGTAATTGTGTAAAAAAGAGAGCAGAGGAATTAGAAATATCGTATGTTGCTCAAGGTGTAAAAGATAAGGTATCATATTTTGAAAGTTTTATGATGAATAATAATTTCGAGTCTAACGATATTGCATATATCGGAGATGATATTAATGACATTGGAGTTATGGGATTAGCGGGGTATACTGCATGTCCTGCGGATGCTGCTAGTGAAGTTAAAGCAGTAGTTGATGTGGTTTGTAAACGTGATGGTGGACAAGGCGCAGTAAGGGAATTTATTGATTATATGTTAAGAAGCAATATAAATTGATAGATGTAAAAGTGGAAAAGGACATTTGGTACAATTATATGAGTGATAAAATGAAAGTAGTTATCTATGGTGCAGGCGGCACAGGAAGAAGATTATGTAAACAATTATATGATCGATATGAGGTAATAGCATTTATGGATACGGATAAGCGTAAGCAAAATACTATTATTGATGGAATCCCATGCATTAGTGAGAAAGAAATAAAGGAATTATCTTACGACAAAATAGTAATAGGTGCTGCTAGTGGATATTCGGAAATCGTAGAAAAGCTTCATGATCTGGGGGTGAGTGATAGCGTTATTGATAGGTCTTTTGTGGGTGCAAGAGTAGAAGCTAGGAGAATGTTTTTGGAAAGGTATGCAGAAATTTGTGATTTTTTAAATAATCCCCGAGTGGCTGTGGCCGAAGCCGGTGTTTTTAGAGGTGAGTTCGCAAAAGATATTAATCGGGTCTTTAGGCAAAATGATATTTTTTTATATGATACATTTGAAGGTTTCTGTGCAGCGGACATAGACGATAACGAATTGAAATCTGATATTTATAACAGCAACGAAGAAATGCAGGGACAATTCGCGGAAACAAGCGAGAATTATGTTTTGGCGAGAATGCCATATAAGGAAAGGTGCCATATAAGGAAAGGTGTATTTCCGAGTTCGTTTAAGGAACATGATTTACAGTTTGGTTTTGTTTCTCTTGATATGGATTTATATAAACCAATGAAGGCTGGATTGGAAATGTTTTATCCTAGAATGATTGAGGGAGGAGTTATATTGGTAGATGATTATTTTACGCCAGGTCATCCAATGGTCCCTAATGCAATAGCAGATTTTGAAAAAGAAACTAATATTAAGCTAAAGTATATTCCAATAGGAGATGGTGTGGGAGTAGCGGTTATTAAGAATTAAAGAGGATATTTTACAAGAATTTAATAATCGTTTGCATGCAGTCACCAATTCGTTTAAGAATAAATTTTGGTCATCCGATAACAACCGCCAGGCAGAATAAGCAGATGTTTATGGCGTATTTGCAGAGTATGTAGATAGGTTTTACAAAAATAATTCGCAATATATCAAACGTGGATTGATATATTGCGAATCTTGCTATATAATTTGCAATAAGAGAAACAGATATATTGCGAATGAATGGAGATGATTCGGATGAAAACCTGTAAAGAGAAAGCTGTAGAATGGGGAGTATCATATCGTTCCGTAAATGATATGTGCAAGAGAGGAAAAATTCCCGGTGCTATAAAAGTAAAGGGAGTCTGGCAGATTCCGGATGCTGCGCGTAAACCTGTTGATGGAAGAATTTCATCCGGGAAGTATTGCAAGAAGATCGCGTCAGCAGATATGAAATCATTGCCGATTGGCATTTCGGATTATGTTCGCGCACAATCGGAATATTATTATGTTGATAAGACATTACTGATTAAAGAGTTTCTGGATCAGAAACCGTTGGTATCTTTGTTTACCAGACCGAGAAGATTTGGAAAAACATTGAATATGGATATGCTCCGTGTTTTTTTTGAAATTTCGGAGGATGATACCGGTAAGTATTTTACAGATAAGAAGATATGGGAATGTGGCGAAGAATATCGCTCTCATCAGGGTAAGTATCCGGTTATTTTTCTTACGTTTAAAGATGTTAAGTTTGATACGTGGAAAGCAACCATTGACAAGATTCGTGGATTGCTTCAGGAAGAATATGGGAGACATCAGGAACTGCTGGGCAGTGATAAGATATCAAAGTATGAGAAAGCTTATTTTGAAAAGATCCTTGATTGTTCTGTGAATGAAGTTGAACTTACGTCGGCTCTTGAGAAGCTATCGAAAATGCTGGCTGTTCATTATGGAAAGGCTCCGATTATTATCATTGATGAATACGATACGCCGATTCAGGAAGGTTATTCCAAAGATTTCTATGAGGAGATCATAGGGTTTATGAGGAATTTCTTTTCGGGAGCGTTTAAGGATAATAAATACCTTTCCTACGGTTTTCTTACCGGCATTCTTAGAATTGCGCAGGAGAGCATTTTCAGCGGACTGAACAATTTGACGGTAAATTCTGTGATGGATGAAGCATATGATTGTTACTTTGGCTTTACCGAAGACGAAGTAGAAGATATGCTTGAATACTATGGAATGGCAGACAAGCAAAACGAGTTGAAGGAATGGTATGATGGCTATTTATTCGGCGGTCGTGAGATTTATAATCCATGGTCGGTAATCAGTTACATTTCAAAAGGATGTATTCCACAGGCTTATTGGGTAAACACCGGAAAGAATGAAATTCTTGAAGATGTTCTTAAAATAGCAACAGATGATATCATTGAAAAGCTTTATTCTCTTTTGCAAGGAGAGAAAGCGATTGCAAGAATCGATGAAAATGTTGTGTATCGTTCAATTTCGGAAGATCCGGCAAATATTTATAGCCTGTTATTGGTGGCGGGCTATTTGAACGCTCCGAAAAAGGCGTTGCAGGCAGATGGTTCCTATCTGTGTGAACTTGCGATCCCGAACAGAGAGATCGCTGCAGTGTACAAAAGTGAGATATTATCGCATTTCTTGCAGATTGGAGCGATTGCAAGAACGACCGCGAATCAGATTGCGGAAAGTCTTTATGCGAATGACTATAAGAAATTGCAGAAAGCAATCGCGGAATATATGGATAAATCCGTAAGCTTTTATGATGCCGGTGCAGAGGGCTTTTATCATGGACTGGTACTTGGATTGATCGCTTTGATGGATAATCAGTATAAAATCACATCGAACAGAGAGTCCGGGGACGGAAGATATGATATTAGCCTGTTGCCGAGAAATAATCAATATCCGGGAATTCTTATGGAATTAAAATGGAAGAAGAACCTGGAGAAAGAGGCGCTTGAGCAACTTGCAGAGGAAGCCTTATACCAGATTGATGACAGAAGATATGATTCGGAAATGAAAGAAAATAGGGTAAAGGATATTTTGAAATTTGGGATTGCCTTCTCAGGCAAGAAGGTAATGATTAAGACGAAGGATATAGGATGAAAACTTTCTTGATTTTGGGCGTAAATGGTATGGCGGGCCATATGATTGCGCAGTATTTAAAGGAACAGGGGCATACAGTATATGGTTTTGCGCGGCAGGAGAGCCCGGTATGCGAAACCATGATTGGAGATGCAACCAATAAAGACGATGTGCAAAAGGGTCTACATGCGCATACATACGATTATGTCGTAAATGGGATTGGTGTATTGAATAAATTTGTTGATGCACATTTGGCGGATGGCATTTACTTAAACAGTGTTCTGCCGCATCTTCTGGCGGAGGAACTTGTGGATACGAAGACAAAGCTGATTCATATCAGTACGGATTGTGTATTTGAGGGAACGAAGGGGCGTTATTCGGAAGCGGATCAGCCGGATGCAAGTTCTTATTATGGCAGATCCAAAGCGCTTGGAGAGGTGTGTGACGATAAGAATCTTACGCTTCGCACTTCGATCATCGGACCGGAACTGAAAGCGAATGGAATCGGATTGTTTCATTGGTTTATGATGCAAAAGGCAGCGGTTTTCGGATATCAGAGGGTGATTTGGTCCGGGGTGACAACACTCCAGCTTGCGAAAGTGATTGCGCAGGAGTGCGAGAATCCACAGACGGGACTGTATCATCTTGTGAACAATGAGTTTATCAGTAAATATAATCTTTTGAGGCTTTTTGACCGATATTGTAGACAGAAGCCGATACAGATACAGGAAGAACGGACAACCGTAAGTGACAAGACTTTAATCAACACCAGACCGGAGCAGCCATTTATGGTTCCGGACTATGATGAGATGGTTCGGGAGATGGGAGAGTGGATAAGAAATCATCCGGATCTGTATCAGCAGTACAAAGGAGTATAATGATTATGAGAAAGCTTAAAGTTATGACAATCGCCGGAACCAGACCGGAGTTGATTCGTTTGTCAGAGATTATTAAGAAGGCAGATATTTATTTTGATCATATCTTTGTTCATACCGGACAGAATTATGATGCGAGATTGAATGATATATTTTATGATGATCTGGGCATTCGGAAGCCGGATTATTATCTCGGCGTTGTTGGTGACAACCTGGGAGAGACCATGGGAAATATTATTGCAAAGTCCTATTCTCTGATGCAGAAAGTAAAGCCGGATGCGCTTTTGATTCTCGGGGACACCAATTCAGCGTTGTCTGCAATTGCTGCGAAGCGTCTTAAGGTGCCGATTTTTCATATGGAAGCCGGAAACCGATGCTTTGATGAGAATCTTCCGGAGGAGACAAACCGAAGGATTGTGGATCATATTTCGGATGTGAATCTTCCGTATACGGAACATGCGAGACGATATCTGATTGCGGAAGGCGTGCGAAAGGAACATATTTATGTTACGGGATCTCCGATGAAGGAGGTAATTCTTGCACATCAGAAGGAGATTGATGATAGCAAAGTCCTGGAAGAACTGGGACTGGAGTCTGGAAAGTTTATTGTTTTATCCGCACATCGAGAGGAGAATATTGATCAGGAAGAGCATTTCGAGAGTCTCATGAATGCTGTAAATGGGATGGCAGAAACCTATCAGATGCCGGTAATCTATTCTCTGCACCCAAGAAGTGCAAAGTTTGTAGAAGAACGTAACTTTGTATTTCACCCACTGGTAAGACAGATGCCACCATTTAATTTCACAGACTATAGTCATTTGATGAAGCATGCGTTTTGTGTCGTATCGGACAGTGGAACGATGCCGGAGGAGACGGCGGTCAGCCATTTCCCAGCGGTTTGTATTAGAACTTCTACGGAGCGACCGGAGGCACTCGACAAGGGTGCATTTGTGATTGGTGGAATTACGGAAGAGTCGCTGCTACAGTCGGTTGATATGGCGGTTAAGATGGCAGAACTTGGAGATTTTGGAGAATTGGTACCGGATTATGAGGTTGGGAATGTTTCATCCACAGTAATTCGCATCATTCAGAGCTATACGAGAATTATTGATGATAAGGTTTGGAGGAAACAGGGATGAGCATTTTTGAAGGAAAGACGCTGATGATTACCGGAGGAACAGGCTCCTTTGGCAACGCAGTATTAAAGAGATTTTTGGATACGGATATCAAGGAAATCCGGGTATTCTCCAGAGATGAGAAGAAGCAGGATGATATGCGTAAGTTTTATAACAATTCCAAGATTAAGTTTTACATTGGGGATGTCAGGGATATTCGAAGCGTTCAGGATGCTATCTTTGGCGTGGATTATATTTTTAGTGCTGCGGCTTTAAAACAGGTTCCGTCCTGCGAATTTTTCCCGATGGAAGCAGTCCGGACGAACGTGATCGGAACCGACAATGTGCTGACCGCGGCGATTCAGGCAGGCGTAAAGAAGGTAATCTGTTTATCGACGGACAAGGCTGCATATCCGATCAATGCGATGGGAATCAGTAAGGCGATGATGGAACGTGTTTTTGTGGCAAAATCAAGAACAACCGAGAGTACGGTGATCTGCGGAACGCGATACGGAAATGTTATGTGTTCCAGAGGTTCTGTAATCCCATTGTTTATTGATCAGATTAAAGAAGGTAAGCCAATTACGGTGACAGATCCGGAAATGACGCGTTTCCTTATGAGTCTGGATGAGGCGGTGGATCTGGTTATGTTTGCGTTTGAGCACGCGCAGCCGGGAGATATTATGGTTCAGAAAGCTCCGGCATGTACGATCGGAACGTTGGCGCAGGCAGTCAGAGAATTGTTTCACGATAAAAATGAAATCCATTATATCGGAACCAGACATGGAGAGAAAAAGTCAGAGACGCTTCTTACGAAGGAAGAATGTATGCATGCATATGATTTGGGTAATTTCTATCGGGTTCCTGCCGATAATAGAGATTTAAATTATGAACAGTATTTTGAAAAGGGACAGGTAGAGAAGGCGAAGCTTACGGAATTTACGTCTGATAATACGATGATGCTGGATGTGGAGCAGGTAAAAGAGAAGCTGTTGTCATTGGAATATGTTCGTAATGAGTTGGAAGCATATTTGAATGAGCAGAAGTAATATGACAAAATAGTGTCAGTCCTGCCGCAAGCATTTTTAAATGGGCTGATGTTCAAAAATTCGGGGGTTAGGTTATGAATATTGCATTACTTATTGCCGGAGGTAAAGGCGTTCGAATGAATCAGGATATTCCGAAACAATTTCTGAATATTAATGATCAACCGGTAATTATATATACACTTCAAGCATTTCAACAACATCCGGAAATTGATGAGATTGCAGTTGTATGTCTTGAAGGTTGGCAGGAAATATTGTGGGCGTATGCAAGACAATTCAATATTACTAAGCTGAAATGGGTTGTTATGGGGGGAACTTGTGGTCAGGAGTCGATCCGAAATGGAGTTTTGGAGTTAGAAAAGCATTATGCATCAGATGATATTATTTTGATACATGATGGAATTCGACCAAACGTATCACAAGAGATTATATCAGGCTGTATTGCACAATGTAGATTAAAAGGGTCGGCGGTAACGGTTATTCCATGTGCGGAAGCGATGCTCTTGCGGGAAAATGATCCAGAATGTTCCAAACAGGTTATAAGCAGAGAATCTTTGGCTCGTACGCAGACCCCCCAGGCATTTCCGCTGGGAAAACTTTCTTGGGCTCATAGAGAAGCTCTAAATAGAGGAATTACGAATTCTGTTGCAACCTGTACTTTGATGATTGAATTGGGGGAAGAAGTACATTTTTGCGCTGGATCGGAAAAAAATGTAAAAATTACTACAATAGAGGATATTGATATTTTTAAGGCACTTCTTTTGGCAAAGAGAGATGATTGGCTTAAGTGAGGTTGTGATGGATTATTTACACAATGAACTATATCAAGAAGATGTTAGAGTTTCATGTGAAGGGATTCTAGGTATTAAAAGTTTGTTTGAAAAGAGAATTCTTATTACTGGAGCAACGGGCTTAATAGGTTCTTTCCTTGTGGATATGCTACGATATTTGAATCGACACTATGAAGCATGTATACAAATTTACGCGGTATCTAGACATTACTATAGTTTAGAAGAACGTTTTGGAAAGCAAGGGAGTGGTTTGCATTTTGTGGTTGGTGATATATGTAATGAGATTGAGCTTGTGAGTCCCATTGATTATGTTGTTCATGCTGCGGCAAATTCTTACCCCGCGTTGTTTCGGGAAGATCCTACAGGTACCATTATGAAGAGCGTGGAAGGAACAAGAAATGTTCTTGAAAAAGCTAAGAAGTGTGGAGCTAAGAGATTTATATTCATATCTTCTGGAGAAGTGTACGGACAGTACGCGAATAGTAGCGTTGCACATTGTGAAAGTGAGAACGGAATGGTAGATATTTTATCTCCACGTTCTTGTTATCCACTCGGAAAACAAGTTGCAGAGAATTTATGTGTTTGTTACGGAAAACAATATGATTTGCCAATCGTGATTGCAAGATTGTGTCATACTTTTGGACCGAATGCGGTAGAATCAGATAATCGGGCACATATGCAGTTTATCCGAAAGGCATCCTCACATAATCCGATTATATTAAAAAGTAAAGGCCTTCAAGAACGATCTTATTTATATATTGCGGATAGTGCAACTGCGATCTTTTCAATATTGATTCGAGGAGAAGACTGGCAGGCATATAATGTTGCTTCTGGGGAAACTATTACAATAAGAGATTTTGCAAAAGCCTGCGCGGATCTATCGGAATGCGATATTGAGATACAATTGCCAACCGAGAATGAGCTTATAGAGACGAGTCCGATTGAACGTCAAGTCTTAGATGGAGGAAAATTAAAGGAACTTGGTTGGAAAGCGCAGTTCTCGATTCGAGAGGGGATTAAGCATTCGGTTCAAGTTTTATGGACTTTATAAAGTGGTCGGTTGCCAGGTGGCAGCCGATTTTTTTACCCTTCTTTTAAGTGTTCGTAGGAATGTTATATCCTGCTTTGAGCATTGCTTTTGGCTGTTAAGTCATGGTATCGTTTAGGAGTAAAATCGTAATCAGGAGGTATCGGATATGGATAGTATATTTCACAGAGTAAGTATTCGTAAATATAAGGAACAGAAGGTAGAGCAGGAGAAGATTGAGCAGATGCTTCGTGCGGCGATGGCTGCACCTTCCGCATGTAATCAGCAACCGTGGGAGTTCTATGTGGTGACGGACAAGGATGTAATCAGGCAATTAGCGGACGCTTCTCCGTATGCGCATTGTGCCAAGGATGCACCTCTTGTGTTTGTTCCATGTTATCGCGGACAAGGCATTGCACCGGAGTATTTCGAGATTGATATGGGTGCTGCGGTGGAAAATCTGCTTTTACAGGCAGATGCGCTCGGTCTTGGTGCTGTGTGGATGGGAATTGCCCCAGATCAGGAACGAATGGATGCGGTACGCAAGGTGTTAGATATTCCGGAAAAATTGCATGCGTTTGCGCTGGTTTCATGTGGATATCCGGCAGAGGAGCGGGCACAGGAGGATCGATACGATGTAAATAGAGTGCATTATGTCGGATAAGGCTATAAAGCTAGAGAACCGGCTGCCAGGTGGCAGTCGGTTCTTACTTTTTTATGCATTTATAGGAATTTTGTATCCTGCTTCGAGCATTGCTTTCTCGAATTGGTCGATCGACATTTCGGCTTTCTGTGCACCGCGCATAGCGGAATAGTCTCCTTCCTGTACAGAAGAGAAGATTTCGTTGAGACGTCCCTCTTTGCGCCCTTCTTCAATATAATCTGAAGGTAATGTTAAAATATTTCCACCCATAATATCACCTATTCCTTTCCGAACTTTATTTTCTTTTGGAATGACATAATCTGCAATTTGTTGGATTAAGCATATCATATCACGATAAAGTTCTGACTTCTTTTCTTGTTCGGCGGTTTCCGTAAGTCGTTGATTGATTTCTCGGTAGTCTCCTAGTAGCAGTTGTACTTTTTTCTTATTTGTCTTATTGCTTTTCAGAAAGTGTTCATACCGCAAGATATGATACGGCAACAAGATGAGAAGCTGCTTTTCAAATATAGCATTTACCGTGTACTTTTGCGCATGGATAATCGGCACCTGATAAGTGACTTGTTGACCGTCTGCGAATTTGACGATTGCGGTATGATACTCCGGCAGATGATGATGATTCCTTACGTAGAGTACGCAGGAACGCGGAAATTCAATCTTCCAGATATCCTCTGCCTTTGAAGTATGTTCCAATGCAATTGAGATATCGTACTCAAACATACGGATTACCATATCCGCATCCCGCTTGGATTGGCACTCTATATGGTAGAGATGCGGTCCGATGCGAATAATTGAGTCGGTAATGATCTTGCCATACTTCTCGTAATGCTCGTTTCTCAGTTGCTCAAAGTCGGTATCCTCGCTGTAATTCGTGTGAAACACTTCGTTGATCAGCGGGATAAGTAGTTGTGGCATCTTCTGTGCGATGGTTCGAAAGACATCATCGAACACGGTGCTGTGGACTGCATTTTCTTCCTGTGTCGTTTCTACGCTATTAGCGACAGAAGGAAGATTTTCTTTCGTTTGCTTCATTGTATCCTTCTCCTTGGTAATTATTAATAATGGAGACGATAAGAATACAATGCTTTGGATATCTTGATTATAGCATACACGAAGAATTAAGCAATCGTATTTCTTTTGGTCTCCAAATATTCAATTGTGAAAACTCGGGTATTTTGTGCGTATGAATTTCATGCACATCTATGATTTGCTAACCGACTGATTTCATCGGTTATGATCTGTTTGAGTTTTGTAGTTACAGAATAATGGACGTAACGATTTCTGTCAACGGAAAGTTTTGCCCACAAAAGTTATATACAGGCATGTATATCTTTTCTGTTGAAAAATTTGATTTGATAGCTTATTATGTATGAGAGCAAATCGGTTTGTAACCGAAGCGCTTATTTAGAGAAAAGCTGCCCTGCAGGCAGCGGAAGGAGTACATTATGAAAAACAAATTTGGTATCAAAGAAGTTGTTGCAACCGGTATTGGTACAGCGCTGTTTATCGTGCTGACAAACGTACAGATTCCTCTTGGAATTATTCCAAACACATTTTTACAGCCGAGAGCGGCTCTGCTTGCATTCTTCGCAGCAGTGTTTGGCCCGGTGGTCGGCGGAATCATGGGACTTGCAGGACATGCGATCGGAGACGCACTGTTCTACGGTAGTGTATGGTGGAGCTGGGTATTCCCGGATGCGGTATTCGGCATTGCAATCGGTCTTTTTGCAAAGCAGTTTGCAGTAAAAGAAGGCGGATTTACCAAGAAGCAGATTGTGAAGTTTAATGTAGTTCAGGTGATTGGAAACCTGATTGCATGGGTAGTTGTAGCGCCTGTATTGGATATTCTGATTTACGCAGAGCCTGTAAAAAAAGTATTTGCCCAGGGTGCAGCAGCTTTTGTAGCAAATATTATTGCAGTTGGCGTATTAGGAACGATTTTGACAGCAGCATATTCTAAGATTGGAGCGAAATCATCCAGTCTTTCAAAGGAAGATTAAGATTTTATGGAACCAATTATCGAATTTAAGGATTATTCTTTTAAATATCGATCACAGGTAGAACCGACTCTTCTGGATATCAATCTATCGATCGATCCGGGAGAGAAGGTTTTGATTGTGGGACCATCCGGTTCGGGCAAGTCGACGCTTGCCCATTGTATTAACGGGCTGGTTCCATTTTCATTTACCGGTGAGAGCACAGGAAGCTTGAAAATTAAGGGGCAGGATCCGAATGAGCTCGGTATTTTTGGATTGTCGAAGCTGGTCGGAACGGTTCTGCAGGATACCGACGGTCAGTTTATCGGACTTACGGTGGCGGAGGATGTCGCTTTCTCCATGGAGAATGACTGTATCGATCAGCAGGAGATGTTTGACCGTGTAAATCGTGTTGCGGAGACCGTGGATATCACAGATTTTCTGGATCATGCGCCGAATGCGCTTTCGGGAGGCCAGAAGCAGCGTGTCTCGATGGCGGGAGTCATTGTGGATGACGTGGATATTCTGCTTTTTGATGAGCCGCTTGCGAATCTGGATCCGGCAACCGGAAAACGCGCGATTGATCTGATCGACCGTATTCATAAGAAGAAAAATACAACGATTCTTATTATTGAGCATCGTCTGGAGGATGCGCTATACCGCGATGTGGACCGCATTATTGTGGTGGGCGAGGGCAGAATTGTCGCGGATGTGAGACCGGATGCGCTTCTTTCCGGTTCGGTTTTGAAAGAACAGGGAATTCGTGAACCGCTTTACATTACCGCATTAAAATATGCCGGATGTCAGATCAATGAGGCTGATCTGCCACAGCATATTGAGTCTATGAACCTTGCGCCGTATGAGGACAATGTCCGGAATTGGTTTGGTAAGGTGAAATTAAATAAGAAAGCACCGGACGGGGAGCCTATGCTTACGATACGCGATCTGAGTTTTGCGTATACGCAGGGGCAGCCTGTTCTTTCGCATATAGATTTTTCCATCTCCAGGGGGGAGATGGTCGCGCTTGTCGGCAAGAATGGCGCGGGTAAATCGACACTGGCAAGCCTGATCTGTGGCTTTATGCAGCCGGATGAGGGTGCGATCTACCTAAATGGAGAGGACTTGTCCGGATATTCCATCAAGGAACGAGGCGAGAAGATCGGTCTTGTGATGCAGAGTCCGAACCAGATGATCTCCAAGCCGATGATTTATGATGAGGTGGCTTTGGGACTGCGCGTGCGCGGCGCTGCAGAGGATGAGATTAAGGAGCGCGTGTTTGAAACGCTGAAGATCTGCGGATTATATCCTTACAGAAACTGGCCGGTATCAGCACTCAGCTTCGGTCAGAAAAAGCGTGTGACGATTGCATCCATCCTTGTGATGAATCCGGAAGTGTTAATTTTGGATGAACCGACCGCCGGACAGGATTTCCGCCATTATACGGAAATCATGGAGTTCCTGCGCAGGATTCATGAAAAACTGGGCATTACCATTATCATGATTACCCATGATATGCATCTGATGCTGGAATATACGGATCGTGCAATTGTGATCGCGGATGGAAAGATGCTTGCGGACGACACGCCGGCTCATATTTTAACGAATGAGGAGATTTCCGACCGCGCTTATCTGAAGAAGACATCACTCTATGATCTGGCATTGCAGTGCGGCATCGAGGATCCGACTGCCTTCGTAGAATGCTTTATTCAGTATGAGAGGGAGGTGGGAAGAGATGTCTAGATTATTGACCTATGAACCGAAAGATACGTGGATCCATCGCCTGAGTGGTCTGACCAAGCTTGTCTTTTTTCTGATCTGGTCGATCGTCAGTATGATTACTTATGATACGAGAGTCCTTCTCTTTATGCTGGTAAGCAGCCTGATCATTTTCCGGGTATCGCAGATTGAGTGGAAGCAGATTTCGACGGTGTTTAAGTTTATCTTGTTTTTCCTGTGCCTGAATCTGCTTGCAATCTTTCTCTTCTCGCCGTATGAAGGTGTGAAAATTTACGGAGCACAGCACGATTTGTTACATATTGCCGGGAATTATACGATTACGACAGAGCAGCTTTTTTACGAATTTAATATTATGATTAAGTACTTTACCGTTATTCCTGCGGTTCTGATGTTTATTCTGACGACGAATCCGAGTGAGTTTGCGGCATCTATGAACAAGATCGGCGTCAGCTATAAGATCAGTTATTCCATCGCGATTGCACTTCGCTACATTCCGGACGTGCAGGCGGATTTTACAAAAATCAAGCATGCGCAGGAGGCGCGCGGAATCGAGATGAGTTCCAAGTCCGGGCTTATGGACCGGATCAAAAGCATGTCGGCGATTCTGTTCCCGCTTATTTTTACCAGTATGGACCGCATCGATGTGATCAGTAATGCGATGGAACTTCGCGGCTTCGGTAAGAACCGAAAGAGAACCTGGTATTCGGGGAAAAAGCTTACCGGCAAGGATATTACGGTAATTGTTGTTGTGCTGGTATTTGCTGTGGTAAGTCTGCTGATTACATTTTCGGATGGCAGCCGATTCTACAATCCGTTCGTATAGTAATTCCGGATGACAGAGACATATTGCTTCTCAAAAATATAAAAGGTGTAAAGTCTTTATTCAATTGTAAAAACTCGGGTATTCGTGCACAGGAATATCATGCACCAAATGATCTGTTAACCGATATATTTCATCGGTGTTCACTTGTTTGGGTTTGTGGAGATAGAATAACTTATGCAACATGAAATGTCAATATCAAAATGACAAACAATGTGACGGCTGAAAAAAATAAAACTCCATATACTATATAAAACGATAGGAGGCTGTCATGAGCAAGAAGAAAACGACGAATACGACGAATACACACATTTCTTTATTAAAAGGAACGGACACGGATCCGTTTACGGCGGGACCGAAGTATTTCTCGGAGGAGGACGATGAGATTCCGGCAATCCGCCAAAGCAGTATGTACAACGATCATGATCGTGCGCGGATCGATAACAATCAGTTTTTTGAGACACGGAGCAATCCACTCAGCAGTAAAGGAAACTAAGATATAAAGCGAGGCAGAGATGCCTCGTTTTTTGCAACAAAAAACTGCGTTCCTATATCTATTCATAGGTAACGCAGCTTTATGCATATCGATCCATCATCATGCCTGAGTAGATGGAGCTGACATAAGGTGTCGCAAAATTGTGTCCCGGATTCTTATATGCAACCACCACTTTATTGACATAATTCATCGGATCCACCGCGATGTTCTCCGCTTTCTTTCCAAGCGCATCACGGAAATCCGCAAGTGTCTGGAATGTCTGATCCGCACGGTTTGGCTCAACGGCATTCGAGAGAATGTCGCGGTCAATGGAAATCGATCCATCATCGGCAACCATGAGACCGATGTATTGCAGCGATGCCTGCTGGGAGCGTGATACCGAAGCAATGTCCTTCGTGAGGCGCCTGCCGCCGCTTCCTTCGGTGTCTGCATACGGATCACTTGTTGTCAGGATGTGATTGTACGCATCCACGAGTGTCTGTATATTATCAGCGATCGCGTCTGTATTTGCTTTAAATCCGATTTGTGTCGCTTTGTCTCCGGTTGTTCCTTTGAGCGTGAGCTCGAACGCGTTATTAATCGAGAAGGTATTCGACAAGGAAGAGTGCGCGTTGCCATTCAGTGTGAAGCTGGAATTGTGCGCTTCTTCCGCAATCTGGTCGATGCCCAGTATTTTCATGGATTCGACAGAACCCGCACTCGCGTCTGGTGATATGGTAAAAAGCGCCTTCTCATTCTCGCTGAGTCCGGTCTGTACAGAGGTTAGTGCTAAGGCGCTGGAGCCTTTGCCATCCGAGCGGATCTCTGCGGTAATTCCAAGATTGGAACTGTTCACAAGCCGCGCAAGCTTCTGTTCAATATCCAGATTTGTCTCCTCGGAATTTACATTATATTGGAATTCGTATGCTCCACTCGTCGTATCGAGATCAAAAGCGTAAGATCCCGGGCGGAGCGAATGTCCGTTATCCTTTAAGTAATTGCCCTCATTCACCTGCGGTGTCGCAAGCTGCTCAACAGAGATGGAGAAGTTTTCTGCCTGATTGGCTTCGCTTCCGTCACCGATGTAGGAGACACCCACTTTATCTTCATCGGAGGACACTGCAACCTTCTTCTGGAAGGAGTCGTTGAACGAACCGTAACGATCCGACAGGGAGGCAACCACGTTCTGGATCGACTTGGCGCTCTCCTTGATATCGATCGCGTATCGCTTCGCTTCCTCCGGATCCGAAATCTTGTACAGAGGGGCTTCTTTATTCTTTTTGACTATCTGGTTGTAGATCTTGCGCAGATCACTCTTCTTGTGTGAGTCGTAGCGCGAGACTTCTTTGTTCGCATACGTTGACATATAGTAGTTGTATGCGCTATCGATACGTGCCATAAGATTACCCCTCCTTTCCTCCGTGAAACCGGGCATAATATATGTGTTGAAAATAAATCCATTTATACATATATATTATATCGAACATATTTGCCGTATTCAATAGCTAGATGCGTGAAAAAAACTTTATTTTCTTCTATATATAGTGTATTCTGTAGGAAAAAGCGTCGTTTCCCTTGAGAAAAGCGCTTTTTCGCGAAAAAAGTTGTTGACGGACCGGTGAAATCGTGCTATTCTATGAAAGCTTGGAAGTAGGTCTTTTTTTTATGCCTTTTTTTAGGCAGCAACACAAAGAATTAAAACGGAGGTGGAAGTTGTGCGCACAAAGATTACATTAGCTTGCACAGAGTGTCAGCGTCGTAATTACAACATGACAAAGGACAAGAAGACTCATCCGGACAGAATGGAAACCAAAAAGTATTGTAGATTCTGCAAGACTCATACAATGCACAAGGAAACAAAGTAGTCTAGGACAGAGTAAAGGAGTTACGAAATGGGAAACACAGAGAACGTTGAAAAGGCTCCAAAGACAAGCTGGTTCACTGGTTTGAAGGCTGAATTCCGTAAGATCGTTTGGCCGGATCAGAAATCAGTTGTCAGACAGACTATTGCGGTAATTGCTGTATCTGTAGTTACCGGTCTTATTATCGCGTTGCTGGATTGGCTGATTCAGTACGGCGTGAATTTCCTTGTTGGTTTAAACATTTAACGGAGGCAAAGTGATTATGGCAGAAGCGAATTGGTATGTAGTTCATACCTACTCAGGTTATGAGAACAAAGTCAAAGCGAATATTGATAAGACAATCGAGAACAGACATCTTGAAGACCAGATTCTTGAGGTTCGTGTTCCTCTCGAGGAAGTGACAGAAGTCAAGAACGGAGTGAAGAAACAGGTTTCCAAGAAGATGTTCCCTGGCTATGTTCTGATTCATATGATTATGAATGATGATACATGGTACGTTGTCCGCAATACGAGAGGCGTGACTGGGTTCGTTGGACCGGGAAGCAAGCCGGTGCCACTCACAGATGCTGAAATGAGACCGCTTGGAATTAAGACGGAGAACGTTGTTGTGGATTTCGCAGAGGGCGACATGATCGTAGTTATCGGCGGTGTCTGGAAAGATACCTGCGGCGTAATTACCGGCATGAACCACAGCAAGCAGACAGTTACTATCAATGTAGAACTGTTCGGTCGCGAGACACCGGTAGAAGTAAGTTTCGCAGATGTAAAGAAAATGAATTAAGGAGGCAATTCCAATGGCAAAGAAAGTTGAAGGATACATTAAGCTGCAGATTCCTGCTGGAAAGGCAACACCTGCTCCTCCTGTTGGACCTGCTCTTGGACAGCATGGTGTCAACATCGTAGAGTTCACAAAGCAGTTTAATGCAAAGACAGCCGATCAGGGCGACTTAATCATCCCTGTAGTAATCACTGTATATGCAGACAGAAGCTTTAGTTTTGTAACTAAGACTCCTCCTGCTCCAGTATTAATTAAGAAGGCATGCAACATTAAGTCTGGTTCTGGTGAGCCAAACAAGACTAAGGTTGCTAAGATCACAAAGGCTCAGGTTCAGGAGATCGCTGAGTTAAAGATGCCAGACTTAAATGCAGCTAACCTTGAGTCAGCTATGAGCATGATCGCTGGTACAGCAAGATCTATGGGTGTTGAAGTAGTAGACTAATTTAAATTTGAAACTAGTGGGAGGGCATTTCCTACCCGAAAAAGTGACCTATTTCCCCTTCGGGGAAAAGGCTGGGTCATAAGTGATCAGCCAGCGGAGCTGGCAGCTTATGACATATACCACAAGGAGGTTTATATTTCATGAAAAGAGGAAAGAAATATCAGGACGCTGTAAAGGCATTCGATAGAGCAAATCAGTACGATGTTGCAGAGGCGATTGATATCGTAAAGAAGAATGCTACAGCAAAATTTGATGAGACAATCGAACTTCATCTTAGAACAGGTTGCGATGGTCGTCATGCAGAGCAGCAGATTCGTGGAGCTGTTGTTTTACCACACGGAACAGGTAAGACTGTTAAAGTGTTAGTTTTCGCAAAGGGAACTAAGGTAGACGAGGCACAGGCAGCAGGAGCTGACTACGTTGGTGGAGAGGAATTAATTCCGAAGATCCAGAACGAGGGATGGTTAGACTTCGACGTTGTCGTTGCTACACCAGACATGATGGGTGTTGTTGGTCGTTTAGGACGTGTCCTTGGACCGAAGGGCTTAATGCCAAACCCAAAGGCTGGAACAGTTACTATGGATGTTGCTAAGGCTATCAACGACATCAAAGCCGGTAAGATTGAGTATCGTTTGGATAAGACAAACATTATCCACGTGCCAGTTGGAAAAGCATCCTTTACAAGTGAGCAGTTGAGCGACAACTTCCAGGCTCTTATGGGTGCAATCAACAAGGCTAAGCCATCAAGCTTAAAGGGTCAGTACATTAAGAGTGCTACATTGACATCTACAATGGGACCTGGCGTAAAGCTTAACGTTGTTAAGATTGCACAGTAATATATCATAACAGGAACATGATCCGGAACGCTTTGCATCACGGTGCGGATGCTTTCCGGAAGATGATTCTTGTTGAAGCGGCAAACGCTTCGAAAGAACCAAGACAATCGGATAAGACTTACACAAGCAGGTTTTTTGCGGAAAAGTCTTGACAACCGCAGATTACCATAATATAATAACAAAGCATATTGCCGAAGACAGTAGGTCCCGAAAGGGGTAAACGAGAGTGCCTACCGAGGGAATTCTGATGATATAAATCATAAGATTATTACCCTCTGTCATTAGGCAGAGGGTTTTCTATTATACCTCAAGCATATATGCGGAATCGTATGCTGTAAGGCATGCGGACAAATAAAATAAGGAGGTAAATAAATCGTGGCAAAGGTAGAATTAAAGCAGCCTATCGTTGATGAGATTTCTGCAGTGATCAAGGACGCACAGTCAGTTGTAGTAGTTGACTATCGTGGACTTACAGTTGCTGAAGATACTCAGTTACGTAAGCAGTTAAGAGAAGCTGGCGTATCTTACAAGGTATACAAGAATACTTTAGTAAGCCGTGCAGTAGAAGGCACTGAGTTTGAGAGCCTTAAGGATTCTCTTGAAGGACCAAACGCATTCGCTGTATCAACAGAGGACGCTACAGCACCGGCTAGAGTATTAGCTGAGTTCGCTAAGAAGGCTCCAAAGTTAGAGATCAAGGCAGGTGTCGTTGAGGGAACATTCTATGATGCAGAGGGTATGAAGGCTATCGCAAGCGTACCGAGCAGAGAAGTTCTTCTTTCCAAGTTACTTGGAAGCTTACAGTCACCTATTACCAACCTTGCTCGCGTTCTTAACCAGATCGCAGAGAAGGGTGGCGCAGCAGATGCAGCCGTAGAGGCAGCACCAGCTGAGGAAGCAGCTGCAGAGGCAGAGGCTCCGGCAGAAGAAGCACCAGCTGAGACAACAGCTGAATAATTAAAACATTCAATAATATTTCAAATGGAGGAAAAAATAATGGCAAAGTTAACAACAGCAGAGTTTATCGATGCGATCAAAGAGTTAAGCGTATTAGAGTTAAATGACCTTGTAAAGGCATGTGAAGAAGAGTTCGGCGTATCTGCAGCAGCAGGCGTTGTAGTAGCAGCAGCAGGCGGAGACGCAGCAGCAGCTGAGGAGAAGACTGAGTTCGATATCGAGCTTACAGAAGTTGGACCAAACAAGGTTAAGGTTATCAAGGTTGTTCGTGAGTTAACAGGTCTTGGACTGAAGGAAGCTAAGGACGCTGTTGATGGAGCTCCTAAGGTAATCAAGGAAGCAGCTGACAAGGCTACAGCAGAGGATGCTAAGGCTAAACTTGAGGCTGAAGGCGCTAAGGTTACTTTAAAGTAGTCTGTGCGTAAGCAACGAGAAGCATAAGATGAATAAAACGACCCGGAAGAATGCTTGCATTCCTTCTGGGTTGTTTTGTTTATCTTAAATGCGGCGACTGCCGCATTCATCGAGGAAAGACGAAGTCTTTTCGAGAGGGGCTTCTGTTTGCGACGGTCGGAGCGCACGAGGAAAGCGAAGCTTTCCGAGTCTTCCGCTTATGCTTTTCAAATCTCACCACATGAAAAAATCTTTCAAATTTTTCTTGCTTTTTCCAAATGTTTGTTGTATAGTATAGGTTGCATTATTATGGTGCACTAGGCATTTCCATGCTCTTTTTTAGGAAAGTTCCTATGATCAATAATAATATCTAGAGTTACTGACTAGATGCAAATAAAAACGAGAGGTGAAACGTCAATGGAGAAAAACAGAATACGTCCAGTCAAGGCTGGAAAAGGCATGCGTATGAGTTACTCAAGACAGAAAGAGGTTTTGCAGATGCCAAACCTGATCGAAGTCCAGAAGGATTCCTATAAGTGGTTCCTGGATGAAGGTCTCAAAGAAGCTTTTGCAGATATCTCCCCGATCGCAGATTACAGCGGTCATCTGAGTCTGGAGTTTGTTGATTTTACATTATGTGAAGACGATGTGAAGTATACAATTCCGGAATGCAAGGAAAGAGATGCAACTTACGCAGCCCCTTTGAAAGTCAAGGTTAGACTTCATAACAAAGAGACAGATGAGATTAATGAACATGAGATCTTCATGGGTGATCTTCCTCTGATGACAGAGACCGGTACTTTCGTAATCAACGGTGCTGAGCGAGTTATCGTCAGCCAGTTGGTTCGTTCCCCTGGTATCTATTATGGTATTGCTCATGATAAAGTGGGTAAGACTTTGTATTCTTGTACCGTTATCCCGAACCGTGGTGCATGGTTAGAGTATGAGACGGACTCCAATGACGTATTCAGTGTAAGAGTAGATAGAACCCGTAAGGTGCCGATCACAGTGCTTCTTCGTGCACTTGGAGTAGGTACCAACCAGCAGATTATCGACATGTTCGGCGAGGAGCCAAAGATTCTTGCTTCTCTGCAGAAGGATCCTGCAATCACCGAGCGTGAGCCACAGGGAAGCTTTGAGGCTGGTCTGCTTGAATTATATAAGAAGATTCGTCCGGGCGAGCCACTTTCGGTTGAGAGTGCAGAGAGCCTGATTACTGCAATGTTCTTCGACCCTAGAAGATATGATCTTGCTAAGGTAGGTCGTTATAAGTTCAATAAGAAGCTTGCTCTCAAGAACCGTATCAAGGGACAGGTTCTCTCAGAGGATGTACTTGATCCGTCTACAGGAGAAGTTATCGCTGAGGCCGGAACTACCGTTACAAGAGAGCTTGCTGATCAGATCCAGAACGCTGCAGTGCCTGCAGTCTGGGTTCAGACAGAGACTCGTAACGTGAAAGTTCTTTCTTCTATGATGGTTGATATCACAAGCTGGATCCCGGAGATCGAGAATCCGAAGGAACTCGGTATCACGGAGCTTGTATACTATCCTGCTTTGAAGCAGATTATGGAAGAAAACGAGACTCTTGAGGAGCGTATTGAGGCAATCAAGAGAGATATTGCGGACCTGATTCCGAAGCATATTACAAAGGAAGATATCTTTGCTTCCATTAACTACAATATGCATCTGGAGTGGGGCGTTGGTTCCGATGATGATATCGATCACTTAGGAAACCGTCGTATCCGTGCGGTTGGTGAGTTGTTACAGAACCAGTACCGTATTGGACTCTCACGTCTGGAGAGAGTTGTACGTGAGCGTATGACAACGCAGGATCTGGAAGGAATTTCTCCACAGAGCCTGATCAATATCAAGCCTGTTACCGCAGCTGTCAAGGAGTTCTTCGGATCATCCCAGCTGTCACAGTTCATGGATCAGAATAACCCGCTTGGTGAGCTGACCCATAAGAGACGTCTTTCCGCATTAGGACCTGGTGGTCTGTCAAGAGACCGTGCCGGATTCGAGGTACGAGACGTACACTATAGTCATTATGGACGTATGTGCCCGATTGAGACGCCTGAAGGACCGAACATCGGTCTGATCAACTCTCTGGCATGTTACGCCAGAATTAACGAGTACGGATTTATTGAGGCTCCGTACCGTAAGATTGATAAAACAGATCCTAAGAATCCGCGTGTCACAGATGAAGTTGTCTACATGACCGCAGATGAAGAGGATAATTACCATGTAGCACAGGCTAACGAGAAGTTGGATGAGGAAGGACATTTCGTGCGTAATTCTGTATCCGGTCGTTATCTTGACGAGACACAGGAGTACGATAAGACGGCATTCGATTATATGGATGTCTCTCCTAAGATGGTGTTCTCTGTCGCTACAGCATTAATTCCGTTCCTGCAGAACGATGATGCAAACCGTGCGCTGATGGGATCCAACATGCAGCGTCAGGCAGTGCCGCTTCTCACAACCGAGGCTCCTGTAGTAGGAACCGGTATGGAGACCAAGGCTGCTGTCGATTCCGGTGTCTGCGTTGTTGCAAAAGCAGCCGGTGTGGTTGAGAGCTCTGAGTCCAACCGAATCGTCATCCGCGAGGAGGATGGCAACCGCAGAGAGTACATTCTTACAAAGTTCTCTCGTAGTAACCAGTCGAACTGTTATAACCAGAGACCGATTGTCTTCAAGGGACAGAAGGTTGTAGAGGGCGAAGTTATTGCCGATGGTCCATCTACATCCAACGGAGAGCTTGCATTAGGTAAGAACCCTCTGATCGGATTCATGACATGGGAAGGTTACAACTACGAGGATGCTGTACTTCTTAGCGAGCGTTTAGTAGAGTACGATGTATATACATCTGTTCATATTGAGGAATACGAAGTAGAATCCCGTGATACCAAGCTCGGACCGGAAGAAATCACAAGAGATGTTCCGGGTGTCGGTGATGACGCGTTAAAGGATCTTGATGAGCGTGGAATCATCCGTGTTGGTGCTGAGGTTCGTGCCGGTGATATCCTTGTCGGTAAAGTTACTCCTAAGGGAGAGACAGAGCTGACAGCAGAAGAGAGACTTCTTCGTGCCATCTTCGGTGAGAAGGCACGCGAGGTTCGTGACACTTCTCTCAAGGTTCCGCATGGTGCATACGGTATTGTCGTGGATGCTAAGGTATTTACAAGAGAAGCCGGAGATGAACTTTCTCCTGGAGTAAATGAGTCTGTTCGTATTTATATTGCCCAGAAGCGTAAGATTTCAGTCGGAGATAAGATGGCTGGTCGTCATGGTAACAAGGGTGTCGTTTCCCGCGTTTTACCAGTAGAGGATATGCCTTATCTTCCAAATGGTCGCCCGCTTGACATCGTATTGAATCCACTTGGTGTGCCTTCCCGAATGAACATCGGACAGGTGCTTGAGATTCACCTTAGTCTTGCAGCAAAGGCGCTGGGATTTAACATTGAGACACCAGTATTCGATGGCGCACGAGAGATTGATATTCAGGATACTCTTGAGCTTGCCAACGATTATGTAAATATGCCGTTTGACACAGAAGAAGCAGCAAACGGAGAAGAGAACTTCTACGATAAGTACAAGGATACACTCCGTGAGGATGTTATGGATTATCTGTCTGAGAATCGTGCGCACAGATCCGTATGGAAGGGTGTTCCGATCGCTCGTGATGGTAAGGTTCAGTTACGTGACGGTCGAAGCGGTGAGCCGTTCGACGGAAGAGTCACAATCGGACACATGCATTACCTGAAGCTGCATCACCTTGTTGATGATAAGATCCATGCCCGTTCAACCGGTCCTTACTCATTAGTAACGCAGCAGCCGTTAGGTGGTAAGGCACAGTTCGGTGGACAGCGTTTCGGAGAGATGGAGGTTTGGGCACTGGAAGCATACGGTGCGGCATATACTCTTCAGGAGATCCTGACCGTTAAGTCCGATGACGTGGTTGGTCGTGTTAAGACATACGAAGCAATCATCAAGGGAGATAACATCCCTGAGCCTGGTATCCCTGAGTCCTTCAAGGTACTCCTTAAGGAGCTCCAGTCACTTGGTCTGGATGTCAAGGTTCTCGACGAGGATCGCAACGAAGTTGAACTGATCGAGACAAGTGAGTACGGTAATACCGATATTAACGCAATTATCGGCAACGATAAGTATGATGCGTTTGAAGATAGCGAGTCATTCGAGAAGCACGGATTCACAAAGCAGGAGTTCGATGCTGAGAACGAAGAACTTGTAAACGTTGAAAAAGAGGAAGAATTTGATGATTCCGACGAATTTTTCGATGATGCTGACGAAGTTCTTGATGAAGAATAATTGGGAAGGAGAGTCATACAATGCCAGAAACAAATAAAGTGGACACAAATCAGGCTATGCAGTTCGATGCCATCCAGATTGGATTGGCATCGCCTGAGAAGATCCGTGAATGGTCACATGGCGAGGTTAAGAAGCCAGAGACAATCAACTACAGAACATTAAAGCCTGAAAAAGACGGTTTGTTCTGTGAGAAGATCTTCGGACCGCAGAAAGACTGGGAGTGTCATTGTGGTAAATATAAGAAAATCCGTTATAAGGGTGTTGTCTGCGACCGTTGTGGCGTAGAGATCACGAAGTCCAGCGTTCGAAGAGAGCGTATGGGACATATCGAGCTGGCTGCTCCTGTTTCCCATATCTGGTATTTCAAGGGTATCCCATCCCGTATGGGACTCATCCTTGATCTGTCTCCACGTGTGTTGGAGAGAGTTCTGTATTTTGCATCTTATATTGTATTGGATGCAGGAGAGACTTCTCTGTCCTACAAGCAGGTATTGTCTGAGGCTGAATATCAGGATGCCTGTGATAAGTATGGAAGAAGCGCATTCCGTGTAGGAATGGGTGCAGAAGCAATCCATGAACTGTTAGAGTCTATCGATCTTGAGAAGGATTCCGCAGAACTGAAGGCAGAGCTTGAGAATGCAACCGGCCAGAAGCGCGCACGTATCATCAAGCGTCTGGAAGTTGTAGAAGCATTCCGCGAGTCAGGAAATAAGCCTGAGTGGATGATCATGACTGTAATTCCGGTTATTCCGCCAGATTTACGTCCTATGGTTCAGTTGGATGGTGGACGTTTTGCAACATCCGATCTGAATGATTTATACAGAAGAATTATCAACCGTAACAATCGTCTGAGAAGACTTCTTGATCTCGGGGCTCCGGATATCATCGTCCGCAACGAGAAGCGTATGTTACAGGAAGCAGTTGATGCATTGATCGATAACGGTCGTCGTGGACGTCCTGTTACCGGCCCTGGAAACAGAGCACTGAAGTCTCTGTCTGACATGTTAAAGGGTAAGGGCGGACGTTTCCGTCAGAACCTGTTAGGAAAGCGAGTTGACTACTCAGGACGTTCTGTTATCTGTGTAGAACCAAAGCTTAAGATTTATCAGTGTGGTCTTCCGAAGGAGATGGCAATCGAGCTGTTCAAGCCTTTCGTTATGAAGGAACTTGCTGCCAACGGAACAGCACACAATATCAAGAGTGCCAAGAAGATGGTTGAGAGACTTCAACCGGAAGTCTGGGATGTTCTTGAAGAAGTCATTAAGGAGCATCCGGTTATGTTAAACCGTGCCCCTACACTTCATAGATTAGGAATTCAGGCGTTCGAGCCAATCCTTGTAGAAGGTAAGGCAATCAAGTTACATCCGCTGGTATGTACCGCATTCAACGCCGATTTCGATGGAGACCAGATGGCTGTCCATCTTCCACTTTCCGTGGAAGCACAGGCAGAGTGTCGTTTTATGCTTTTGTCTCCGAACAACCTGTTAAAGCCGTCCGATGGTGGCCCGGTAGCCGTTCCTTCACAGGATATGGTACTTGGTGTATACTATCTGACCATGCACAAGCTGGCTGATTATAAGGATAAGAAGGGTGCCGTAGCAGTATCGGATAAGATATACAACGACATTGATGAGTTAAAGAAACTCACAACTCCGGATCCTAAGACCGGCAAAAGCGAACTCGGATTATATGATCTGATCTGGTTCGAAGATACGACCGATAACAATCGTCGTGTATTATGTAAGCCGATGGATCTGTTCGGTTACCATTTCGGTAGCATGAATCAGGCATTACTTGCATATGAGAATGGTGAGATTACTCTTCACCAGAATATTTATGTATACCGCAAGGCAACACTTGAGGACGGAACTGAGGTTGCTGGTTTCGTATATACAACATTGGGTCTTTTGATCTTCAATGAGATTATCCCGCAGGATCTTGGTTTTGTTGATCGTAGCAATCCTGAGAATGCATTAAAGCTTGAGATTGATTTCCGTGTAGGTAAGAAGCAGATCAAGCAGATTCTCGAGAAGGTTATCAACATCCACGGTGCTACAAAGACTGCAGAAGTTCTGGATGATGTCAAGGCAATGGGTTACGGATATTCAACCCGCGCTGCTATGACAGTATCCATTTCCGATATGACGGTGCCACCTCAGAAGCCACAGATGATCGAGGATGCACAGAATACAGTAGACCGCATTACAAGACAGTATAAGCGTGGTCTTATCACAGAAGAAGAGCGTTACAAAGAAGTTGTAGAGACCTGGAAGGAAACCGATGATGAGCTGACAAAGGCACTTCTTACCGGACTTGATAAGTACAACAACATCTTCATGATGGCTGATTCCGGAGCCCGTGGTTCCGATAAGCAGATCAAACAGCTTGCCGGAATGCGAGGACTTATGGCGGATACAACCGGTAGAACGATCGAGTTGCCTATTAAGTCAAACTTCCGAGATGGTCTTGACGTACTCGAGTACTTCATGTCTGCGCATGGAGCTCGAAAAGGTATGTCCGATACTGCTCTTCGTACAGCCGATTCCGGATACCTGACAAGACGTCTTGTTGATGTATCCCAGCATATGATCGTTCGTGAGTCTGATTGTTGTGCAGGAACGAACCGTGAAATTCCGGGAATGGTCGTTAAGGCATTCATGGAAGGCAAGGAAGAAATCGAGAGTCTTGAGGAGCGTATTACAGGACGTTTCTCTTGCGAAGATATCAAGGATAAGGATGGCAACATCATTGTTAAGGCTAACCATATGATCACGCCTCGTCGTGCAGCAGCTGTTGTAAGCAAGGGCGTTGATGAGAAGGGCGAGCCGATCACAAGTGTTAAGATCCGTACAATCCTTACCTGCCGTTCTCACATGGGAGTATGTGCAAAGTGTTACGGTGCCAACATGGCAACTGGTCAGGCGGTACAGGTTGGTGAAGCAATCGGTATCATCGCGGCACAGTCCATCGGTGAGCCTGGTACACAGCTTACCATGAGAACGTTCCATACCGGTGGTGTAGCTGGTAACGATATTACACAAGGTCTTCCTCGTGTCGAGGAAATTTTTGAGGCCCGTAAGCCAAAGGGTCTTGCAATCATCACTGAGTTCGGTGGTATTGCAACAATTAAGGATACTAAGAAAAAGCGTGAGGTTATCGTAACCAATCCGGAGAATGGGGATACAAAGACATACCTGATTCCTTACGGATCACGTATTAAGATTATGGATGGAGCAGTACTTGAGGCTGGTGATGAGCTGACCGAAGGTTCTGTAAATCCACACGATATCTTAAAGATCAAGGGCGTTCGTGCCGTACAGGATTACATGCTTCGTGAAGTACAGCGTGTATATCGTCTGCAGGGTGTAGAAATCAACGATAAGCATATTGAGGTTATCGTTCGTCAGATGTTACAGAAGATTCGTGTCGAGGAGAATGGAGATTCCGATCTGCTTCCGGGCAGCATGGTAGATGCACTTGATTTCCTTGAGTTAAATGAGAAGCTCGAAGAGGAAGGCAAGGAGCAGGCGGTTGGATCACAGGTACTTCTCGGAATTACAAAGGCTTCACTGGCAACGAACTCCTTCCTGTCAGCTGCATCCTTCCAGGAGACCACAAAGGTTCTTACTGAGGCTGCAATCAAGGGCAAGATTGATCCATTGATCGGTATGAAGGAGAACGTAATCATCGGTAAGCTGATTCCGGCAGGAACCGGTATGAAGAGATATCGTAACATCAAGCTTGACAGTGATGTCAATGAAGATGCAGAGATGTCATTCGATGATTTTGATGACTTCGATGATATGAGCGAGGAGACAATGACTGCGGAGATGTCTTCCGAGCTTCATACAGAAGAAGCCGAGTCGGAAGCAGTTGCTGCTGAAGAGACAACAGAAGAATAATTTGTGGAGTTTGTCCATAAGATAATCCATAAAAGAGTAGGAAAAGGTCGTAGTGATACGGCCTTTTTCGTTGCTTTCTACCAAGTTTCGCTTTTTCGCAGAATCTGCTTGACAAGCGGGATAGAAGTTTATATAATATTTTAGCGTGCATTAGATTGCGCATTTTACAATAATTACAGGAGGTGAAAATAATGCCAACATTCAACCAGTTAGTAAGAAAAGGACGTCAGACTACTGTAAAGAAGTCTACAGCACCTGCACTTCAGAGAAGCTTTAACTCTCTGCAGAAGAAGCCGGTAAATACTTCTTCTCCACAGAAGAGAGGTGTTTGTACTGCTGTTAAGACAGCAACTCCTAAGAAGCCTAACTCAGCTCTTCGTAAGATCGCCAGAGTTCGTCTTTCCAACGGAATCGAAGTAACATCATACATTCCAGGAGAGGGACACAACTTACAGGAGCATAGTGTTGTTCTGATCCGTGGTGGCCGTGTTAAGGATTTACCTGGTACACGTTACCATATCATCCGTGGTACATTAGATACCGCTGGTGTTGCGAACAGAAAGCAGGCCCGTTCTAAGTACGGCGCTAAGAGACCTAAGGCAGCTAAGTAATTTATTTAGCGGACGAAGTATCACAAACAGAACTAAATAGTAGTGTTGGGATTATTTAATTCACTTTCACATAAAGTGGAAGCACAGTTTGCTGTGCTTAGTCGCCTTGGGCGATAGTTCCGCACGAACACATTAGAAAGACACATGTGAGTACCGTTGAATTAATCTCTGCTTTAAGGAGGGACCCGCTTGCGGGAGGATTCCTTAAAGCTAAAACTAATTAATGATTAAGGAGGGAAGTAACGTGCCACGTAAAGGACATACTCAGAAGAGAGACGTGTTAGCAGATCCGTTATACAACAACAAAGTGGTTACCAAGCTTATCAACAACATTATGTTAGATGGTAAGAAGGGTGTCGCTCAGAAGATCGTATACGGCGCATTTGCTAAAGTAGAAGAAAAGACAGGAAAGCCTGCACTCGAGGTATTCGAGGAGGCTATGAACAACGTAATGCCAGCCCTTGAGGTAAAGGCAAGACGTATCGGTGGAGCTACCTATCAGGTACCTATCGAGGTTCGCCCGGATCGTCGTCAGGCATTAGCTCTTCGCTGGTTAACAAATTTCTCGCGTGCTAGAGGTGAGAAGACTCAGGAAGAGAGACTCGCAAACGAGATCATGGATGCTGCAAACAACACTGGTGCAGCAGTTAAGAGAAAAGAAGATATGCACAAGATGGCAGAGGCAAACAAGGCCTTCGCTCATTACAGATTCTAATAGGAGGAAAAAACCTTGGCTGGAAGAGAATATCCACTTGAGAGAACCAGAAATATTGGAATCATGGCTCATATCGATGCTGGTAAAACAACACTGACAGAGCGTATTCTTTATTATACTGGTATTAACTATAAAATCGGTGATACTCATGAAGGTACTGCTACCATGGACTGGATGGAGCAGGAGCAGGAAAGAGGTATCACAATTACTTCAGCCGCTACGACTTGTCACTGGACAATGGAAGAGTTCACAAAGCCTAAGAAGGGCGCGCTTGAGCATCGTATCAACATCATTGATACTCCAGGACACGTAGATTTTACCGTTGAGGTAGAGCGTTCACTCCGTGTACTTGATGGCGCCGTTGGTGTCTTCTGTGCAAAGGGTGGTGTTGAGCCTCAGTCAGAGAATGTATGGCGTCAGGCTGATACCTACAATGTACCTCGTATGGCATTCATCAATAAGATGGATATCTTAGGTGCAAACTTCTACGGAGCTGTTGATCAGATCCGTACAAGATTAGGTAAGAATGCAATCGTTCTTCAGTTACCAATCGGTAAGGAGGATGATTTCAAGGGAATCATCGATCTGTTCGAGATGAAGGCATATATCTACAATGATGAGAAGGGTGATGATATCACTGTTACAGATGATCTTGGAGATATGGCTGATCAGGCAGCAGAGTATCGTACAGAACTCATTGAGAAGATCTGTGAGTTAGATGACGATTTAATGATGCAGTACCTTGAGGGTGAAGAGCCATCTGTTGATGAGATGAAGAAGGTTCTTCGTAAAGCAACATGTGAGTGTACTGCAGTACCTGTATGCTGTGGTTCCGCATATAGAAATAAGGGTGTTCAGAAGTTATTGGATGCAATCATTGAGTACATGCCGGCTCCAACCGACATCCCGGCTATCAAGGGTGTTGACTTAGACGGCAACGAGATCGAGAGACATTCATCCGATGATGAGCCTTTCGCAGCTCTTGCATTCAAGATCATGGCTGATCCATTCGTAGGAAAGCTTGCTTACTTCCGTGTATATTCCGGAACATGTAAGTCAGGATCTTACGTATTAAACGCAACAAAGGATAAGAAGGAGCGTGTAGGACGTATTCTTCAGATGCATGCAAACAAGAGACAGGAGTTAGACATCGTTTACTCCGGAGATATCGCAGCAGCAGTTGGATTTAAGTTCACTACGACTGGTGATACAATCTGTGATGAGCAGCATCCGGTTATCCTTGAGTCTATGGAGTTCCCGGAGCCAGTTATCGAGCTCGCTATCGAGCCTAAGACAAAAGCTGGACAGGGTAAGTTAGGTGAGGCATTAGCAAAACTTGCTGAAGAGGATCCTACATTCCGTGCTCATACCGATCAGGAGACTGGTCAGACAATCATCGCCGGAATGGGCGAGTTACACTTGGAGATCATCGTTGACCGTCTGCTTCGTGAGTTCAAGGTAGAAGCAAACGTAGGTGCTCCACAGGTAGCATACAAAGAGACATTTACAAAGCCTGTTGATCAGGAATACAAATATGCTAAGCAGTCCGGTGGACGTGGACAGTACGGACACTGTAAGGTACGCTTCGAGCCGATGGATGCCAACGGAGACGAGCTGTTCAAGTTCGATTCCGAGGTTGTCGGTGGTGCGATTCCGAAGGAATACATCCCGGCTATCGGCGAAGGTATCGAGGAGGCTACTAAGGCTGGTTCCCTTGGCGGATTCCCGGTTGTTGGTATCCATGCTACGGTATATGACGGATCTTATCATGAGGTCGATTCTTCCGAGATGGCATTCCACATTGCTGGATCTATGTGTTTCAAGGAAGCTATGGCAAAGGCAGCACCTGTATTGCTTGAGCCTATCATGAAAGTAGAAGTAACTATGCCTGAGGAGTACATGGGAGATGTTATCGGAGACGTTAACTCTCGTCGTGGACGTATCGAGGGTATGGATGATCTGGGCGGCGGTAAGATCGTACATGCATATGTACCACTTGCTGAGATGTTCGGATATTCTACAGACTTACGTTCTAAGACTCAGGGTCGTGGTAACTACTCAATGTTCTTCGAGAAGTATGAGCCGGTTCCAAAGAACGTACAGGAAAAACTCCTTTCTAACAGGGATAAATAATTAAAATAATTGCAATTCCCCTATTTTATGGGGAATTGCGGTTAAAAATAGCTTGAAAAAGCGCTGATTATTTTATATAATCTAATCAGTCGGTTTATTAACCATAACAACAAAAACAAGCCCTTGAATGGGCATAAAAATGAAGGAGGACATTTCAAAATGGCAAAGGCTAAATTTGAAAGAACAAAACCACATTGTAATATTGGTACCATCGGTCACGTAGATCATGGTAAAACAACTTTAACAGCAGCTATTACAGCAGTATTAGCAGCTCGTGTTGCTGGTAACACAGCTACAGATTTCGCTAACATTGATAAGGCTCCAGAAGAGAGAGAGCGTGGTATCACAATTTCTACAGCTCACGTTGAGTATGAGACAGAGAAGAGACATTACGCACACGTTGACTGTCCTGGACATGCTGACTACGTAAAGAACATGATCACTGGTGCAGCTCAGATGGATGGTGCTATCCTCGTTGTTGCTGCTACTGATGGTGTTATGGCTCAGACAAAGGAGCACATCCTCCTTTCTCGTCAGGTAGGTGTTCCTTACATCATCGTATTCCTTAACAAGTGTGATATGGTTGACGACCCAGAGCTTATCGAGCTCGTAGAGATGGAAGTTACAGAGCAGCTTGAGGAGTACGGATTCAATGATTGCCCAATCATCCAGGGATCAGCTCTTAAGGCTCTTGAGGATCCAAACGGACCTTGGGGAGACAAGATCATGGAGCTTATGGATACTGTTGATTCTTATATTCCAGATCCACAGCGTGATACAGATAAGCCATTCCTTATGCCAGTCGAGGACGTATTCACAATCACAGGTCGTGGTACTGTAGCAACTGGTAGAGTAGAGCGTGGTACTCTTCACCTCAACGATGAGTTAGAGATCCTTGGTGTTAAGGAAGATGTTCAGAAGACAGTTGTAACTGGTATCGAGATGTTCCGTAAGCAGTTAGACGAGGCTCAGGCTGGTGATAACATCGGTGCTCTTCTTCGTGGTGTTAACCGTGACCAGATCGTTCGTGGACAGGTTCTTGCTAAGCCAGGTACTGTAACATGCCACAGAAAGTTTACAGCTCAGGTTTACGTATTAACAAAGGATGAAGGTGGACGTCATACTCCATTCTTCAACAACTATCGTCCACAGTTCTACTTCAGAACAACAGACGTAACAGGTGTTTGCGAGCTTCCAGCAGGAACAGAGATGTGCATGCCTGGTGATAACGTAGAGATGACAATCGAGCTCATCCATCCAGTAGCTATGGAGCAGGGTCTTACATTCGCTATCCGTGAGGGTGGTCGTACAGTAGGTTCAGGCCGTGTTGCTACCGTTATCGAGTAACGTGCGCGAAAGCAACGAGAAGCATTAAGCTGAAATAATAAATCCCGGAGAGAATTTATTCTCTTCCGGGATTTTTTGTTTTAGCGGGAATGCGGCGACTGCCGCGTTCAACGAAGAATGCGAAGCATTCTGAGTATGCTTTTCGTTATCCACATCCTATTTGTGCTATATGTCAAAGAAACTGCAAAAAGATTAAGAAAAACTGTGAAAAAGATTTACTTTCTATTAAGAATATGTTATAGTGTAGTAACAATATTGTAACAATTAGGAGGAAGTATGTTAAAGAAAGGTAAGGTGTGGGGCAGGAAGCTTGTTGCAGGAATCATGATGGCAGCAATTGTATTGGGGAATACAGCTGTAGCAACAGAGGCTTCGACGAAGGACGCAGGTAAGACAGTTGCCGTCGTTCAGGAAGATAATTATCGCAAGACTTTGTGCAAGGATTTCCTTGGAAAAAGTTACGGAAGTGTTATAGATGGCATTCGTTGTGATTGCAGCGGTTATACAAGAGCTGCGTTAAATCGATTAGAGAGCAAAGGCAAAACCGGTACTGCATTAAAAAATGTACAGGTTGGTACGACAAGTTCACGTGATTGGGTAAGTGGATCAACGATTACATATACAACCGGCGTCTTGGAAGACGATGAGATCACATGGGCAAAGCAGACAACGCTTTCGATCGGAAAGAAAAGTTCAGGTGCATCGGATCTGTCAGATTTAGAACTTGGTGATGTTGTAGTATATGGTCGTGGAAATTCGACAACCCACGTTGCAGTATATTTTGGTAAGTTTTCATCCATCAATGACGTAAAAGACTATCTCGAGGATGTTGGTCTCTATGATGAGGGAACTTTAAAGAAGGCAAGCGGAAATAAGATCCAGTACAAAGGAAAGACTGTAATTCGCCAATATGGAAGCAGTTCTTATTGGAGAATCCATTCAACAAACAGTGGGATTATGATCGACAATGATATCGCAGGGACGAGCCCATATACCTCTTCTTTCGGAAGTTGGAAGTGGACATTCTCTTCAGGAATTGATGTAATTAAGTAAAAAATAAGATGCATGTAGACCTTCTGCAATTTTGAATAAAGTTGTGGAAGGTTTTTTTTGCGTAAAAATGTGTTGACAAAACAGTCTAACGATTGTAGACTACAAATAGAAAGTCTAATGGCATTAGATCAAAGGAGGGAAGCATACGATGGAAGAATTGAGACTTGGTGCAGTGGAATCCCAATTTGCGGATATTATATGGAATGAGGAGCCTGTTTCATCCGGTGAATTGGTCAAAGTGTGCGAAAAGGAGCTGGGGTGGAAGAAATCCACAACGTATACCATGTTAAAACGTTTGTGTGAGCGTGGCATTTTTCAGAATGAGAAGGGAACCGTTACAGCACTCATGACGAAAGCGGAGTTTTCCGCAGCACAGAGCGAGAAATTTGTGGAGGATACGTTTGAGGGATCGCTCCCGGCATTTTTTGCGGCATTTACGACAAGAAAGAAACTGAGTAAGGAAGAGATCGCCGAAATCCGGCAGATGATCGATTCATACGGAGAGGAGAAGTGACGATGGAGGGAATCTTTGTAAAGCTTTTAAACATGAGTGTTTCGGCTTCGGGTTTCATTCTGATCGCGGTACTTCTGCGGGCATTGCTGAAGAGATCGCCGAAGTGGATACACTGTCTGTTATGGGGGCTGGTTGCGGTAAGACTGGTCTGTCCACTGTCGTTTGAGAGTTCGTTTAGTCTGGCGCCGCGGGCTGATTTTGTTGAGACAAAGCTTGGCGTGCAGAGGGAAGATGGACGGTATATGAACTCCGCTACGGACGTAAGTAAGGTGTTGAATGATGACTTGGACAATGCACAGAACAAAAATCTTGCGAATAAAGGAAATGCGGATAGGCAGGGTGATTGGAAGAAAATCAGTTGGACATGGTTTGTCGGTGCTGTCCTGCTGCTGTCATATGCGGCGATCAGTTATCTGCGTTTCCGAAAGAAAGTGCAGGCATCCGTTCGGCTTCGGGACGGCATCTATGTGTGTGACAATATCCGCACGCCTTTTATTCTGGGAGTGATCCGGCCTGGGATCTATCTTCCGTCCGATATGGATGAAGTACAGACGGACAATGTCATTGCACACGAGAGAGCGCATCTGAGCCGGTTGGATCAGGTGTGGAAACCGCTTGGTTATTGTCTGCTTGCGGTATACTGGTTCAATCCGCTTTGCTGGCTTGCCTACGTTTTATTCTGTCGTGATATGGAACTTGCGTGTGATGAGAAAGTCATCCGTGATATGGATGTCGAAGACAAAAAGGTTTACTCGCGCGTGCTGCTTTCGTTCAGCGATCCATCGCATCGGATTGCTGCCGGTCCACTGGCGTTCGGCGAAATCGGGGTAAAGAAGAGGATTCAGTCGGTTCTGAATTATCGAAAGCCGGCATTCTGGATGGTTGGGCTTGCAATCCTTGCGCTTGTTGTGACTTCGCTATGTTTTCTGACAAATCCGAAGGCAGCAAAGGATCCTGCACAAACGATGGGAACCGCAGAATATCAACTGCCTGATGGATTGGAGGCTGAGAATGCCGATGATCTTACGATTTTTACACCGAATGTATACAAAGTCGGTTCGGAGGCAAGCTGTGCGGATGATAAGATTTCTGCGGGATATATTCAGAAATTCAATACGACCGATGACTGGGGCACGATGAAGGACGGGAAGATTGAACAGGTATACTCCGATAATCATTCTACAGTAGAAGATTACGGATCAATCGATGGCTTGTGCGCTCCGGGTTATCTGGTGAAAGTCGATTATGATCTGTATTCGGCAGCTGCATTGGAAAAAGAAAAAAGCAAAGGAACGGATATATCGGAGATTGATACGACGGGACAGTATTGGCTGCTTTATTTGGCGAGAGAAAATGAAGAAACAGGATATATTCTGGCGTTGAATACTAAGAACTACACGAAAGAAGATATTCTCGCGTGGGCGCAGAGTTTTCAATTTTAGAGAGGAGAATGCAGGAATTGTAGTGCCGGAGAATGCGGTATATGCCCGATTGGAAAATGATCAGCGCCGATTCAAAGGGCTTCTATCGGCCGGTGTATGTGTTTACGGTGCGGACCGATACGACAGATGGTTTAGAGATTGCAATCTCATGTGAAAAATAGAAAAATACTTGACTCTCACCCTGGTTCATCCTTTTTTTTCAAAATGATTGCGACAAAACATAGTAAAAATCGTACATAATATATAGGAAGAGTGGTGAAATGGAAAGGGGAAAAATATGAATGATATTGATGATTCGCTTGTGGAAGAAGCAATTGAGTATGAAATACACAATAATAAAAAACAATTTCACAAATGGAAAATAGTTAAAGGGGCGGTGGCGTGTTTTGTGATTGTTCTTGTTTTTACCTTAATTGGAGTTAATTCTAAAGTGGCATCAAATTATGGGTTATTTCCGGGACATTTTCATTACGGAGATCAGATTTATGAGTTTCATGGAGAGGTGAAATATTCTCTTCCGAAAGATTTTCGGTATGTGGGTGAGGTAAGAAAGACGGAACAAGATGCTGAACAGAAAGATCCAGAGGATTTTGTGGGAAATATAGATGGATATGTATATATGAGTGATCAGGATTCTTCTATGGCATATTTTAGATGGAGAAATTGGGATGAAGCAACAGATGGGAAGGAGCCATATTTGGTTTTATATGTATTAGAAGAGGATAAATGATATGTTGCATGGTGTGTATTTTGGCAGTTCCACCCATGGTGCAGGCGGCAGATCATGCGAATGAAAAACGATGGTGCCGATCCCGTGAAATATGTGATAGAATAGCGTTATACAAAGACAGTGGGGGATATTAGAATGACAAAACGATTGATTGACTGTAGTGCGCGCGAGCTTGCGGCATACAATAAGGAACAGAAACTTGAGGCAATCGCCGGGAGCGAGGGGCGTGTGATGGCGGCGGAGACGATCGGAACGGTGACACCGATGCTCGTAAATATTACGAACGCAGAGTTTGTGGCATCGCTGGGGGCGGATCTGATCATGCTCAATATTTTTGATGTGGATCACCCGGTGATTGGAGGGCTTCCGGAGGTTGATCCGGCGGATGCGATTCGTGAGGTGAAACGATTGACCGGAAGGATGGTTGCCATCAATCTGGAGCCGGCGGCAATCTCCGAAGATACCGAAAAGGATCCGGTGTGGAGTCTGACTGAGGGACGCCGCGCGACGGTGGAGAATGCGAAGAAAGCGGCAGATATGGGCGTTGATATGATCATTTTGACCGGAAATCCGGGAATCGGCGTGAGTAACCATGCGATCGTGCATGCACTTAACGAGTTAAAGGCAGCGGTGGGGGATCGCGTGATCCTGACTGCTGGGAAAATGCACGCAGCCGGAGTGATATCCGAGGGTGGTGAAAACATTCTGACGGAAAATGATGTGGACGCATTTATCGATGCGGGTGCAGATATCCTGCTGCTTCCGGCACCGGGAACCGTTCCGGGGATCACGATGGAATATGCGCATAAGCTGATCGCGCGTGCACATGCCAAAGGCGCACTTGCCATGACAACGATCGGAACCTCACAGGAAGGCGCGGATGAGGCGACGATCCGCGAGATCGCGCTCATGTGCAAGATGGCGGGAGCCGATATCCATCATATCGGTGACAGCGGCTACATGGGTATGGCGATTCCGGATAACATCACTGCATATAGTATTGCGATCCGCGGAAAACGCCACACTTACCGGAGGATGGCGATGTCGCTGCTCCGCTAGCTACGTTGAGGCTTTTTATCATGTGCGTTCGCGAAAATAGGCAAGTTATTTGGTATAGTTATTTCGAAGACGATATACTAGTATATCTGTGCATAAACAAAGGATTCGGGTGCATCAGCATCCGAATCCTTTGTTGCGTTCCGGTTTATTCGTTTATGTTGTTCTCGCGCATGTATACTCCGATTTTTTTGTCACATGCCAGAATATGGTTGGTCAGCCAGCTGAGCAGAAAATCGATCAATTCAAGCAGATAGTCCTGCTGGTTGTCATCCAGACTCTCAAGCTCAGACAGATCAATCTCGACAAGACGTGCCACAAACGCAGAATGTGCGCGTTTCTGTGCTGCAATCTCCGGATAATGAATGCGTTCCATTAAAGCCTCCTCATCACCAAAATGAAACTCGGTGTATTCGCGAAGCTCCGTGAGAAGCCGCATAATTTCGTCATATTTGTCATACAGAAGTTCTTCATGGATGAGATCGTTTGTATCGCGGATAATTTCAAAAAGGCGTTTATGCTCATTATCAACCAGATCGATTCCGGTCTTGAATGCATCTGTGAAAGCAAACGGATCATTTGTCTTGGCTTCGACAGGTGGCATTTTGCCAATCATCATATCGCTGCACAAAATATGGTTTAAAAGCCAATGACCCAGATAATTCAAAAGCTCATGGAGAGAAGCACGCGCAGCATCTTCGGAAGCTGTGTCTAATGCAAAGGAATTTACCTTTGTTGTGAAAGCGGCGTGCTGGGATTTCTGAAGCGAAAGCTCAGGATCGTTCGTGCGCTCCATGTAGGCTTCTTCATGTGCAAAATGCGTTGCCGCATAATCTTTGAGTCCTGCCACAAGATTGTTCGCGATCGGCGTGACATCGTCCGTCTCATTTGCCAACGCAATCGCTTCGTTGATCATCTGGAATAAGCGGCGGTGCTCCGCATCAATTTCATCAATATGGGTCAGACAGTCGTCTGTAAAGTCGTATTTCATCATTAGGACTCCTCCTTCATTTGAACATTTTACCTATCATACCACAATTTTTCCCGGAAGAAAATGGTAAGAATGGTATTTTAGGCTACGTCAAAATACGTTGATGAATGTGGTAGTGCTAACAGTATATCTATGATACAATACAACTAATAGGAAACATTTGAATGTTGGTATTTAAGTGGCGTAGCAATAAGGAAACGAATCTGAAATGAAAATGACAGGGAGGGCATTGTATGGGCAAACTCAGTAAGAATCGGATCATCTCGCTGCTTGCAGCCATCTGCATGTTGCTCGTGGCACTTATGCCGCTTCAGACAACGCAGGCGAAGGTGATGATTTCCGGCGATATGACAGTGAATGTTGGGCAGAACTGTCCGGTTGAGATCTCCGGAACAAGCAGGAAACCAAAGTGGTCGAGTTCGAACAAGGCGGTCGCGACCATTAATTCCAAGGGCTGGCTGAATCCGATTTCGCCGGGGAAAACGATAATCACGGCGAAGATCGGAAGCAAGAGTTATAAGTGTAAAGTCACGGTAACGTATTTTAAAGATGTCAGCATTTCCGTAAAGAAAAATAACAGCTACAAGAAAGCGTCCGGCAAAGTGAGTAACGCTTTTTCCAATGGGCAGGCTGCGGATCTTGCGTTGTCTTGCTTTGGTATGGATAAGTCGGGCGGTGCGACGACCTATAACCATCCGAACGGTATCGCGACGGACGGCAAACGTTTCTTTGTGTGCGATTCGTGGAACAACCGTGTTCTTGTGTACAACGCTCTGCCGACATCGGCTTCTGCAAAACCGTCGCTTGTGTTGGGACAGAGTAATTTTACAAGCAGCAGCTGTGGATATGCATTAAATCAGATGAATTGGCCGGTTGGAGTGGCAGTGGCAGATGGAAAGCTTTATGTTACGGACACGCATAATAATCGTGTGCTTGTCTGGAATTCCATCCCGACGACAAATGGGCAGAAAGCGGATTATGCGATCACATCATTCGGTAGCACTTCGGATGATACAATCATCTGGCCTTGGGCAATCTGGACAGACGGAACCAGGATGATCGTGACGAACACACGGGACGGCAAGATTATTTTCTGGAACTCCGTACCAACGGAGAAGGACACAAATGCAGACTATGTGATTCAGACGGAAGGCACGCCGCGTACGATCGTTACCGACGGAAACTGGCTGTTGGTCGGGGATCACAATATCGGGGGAAGTCATGCGGGTTCCAGAGTGTGGACATCCTATCCGAAGTCTGCAAATGATCATGAGGATTTTCAATATTCGCTGGAAGCGGGACAGCCGGGCGGATGCATTGCGGATGGCAAACTGGTGCTGCTCGATGCGGGCAAGCTGCTGATTTATAATAAGCTGCCAAAATCTTCTGCAGCGATGGCGAAGCCTTCGTTGACGGTTGGTGATGGACAGTCGCATAGCAAAAGCGATAAATATTATTACTTTGGCACGGGTGATTACAACCAGTGTGTTTACGCAGGCGGAAAACTTTATGTCAGTCTCTACAATGCAAACAAAGTTGCCGTGTTCAACGGCTTGCCGAAGAAGAGTACCGCGAAACCGAACTATGCTTTGAGCGGAAAAGTGACCGGAAGCACATTGCTCAGTAATGGTCTGATCATGAATCCGAATGTGGCGACGAATGGTAAGAATCTCGTTGCGGTATCCGATTTCGACTGGACACTTTCCGTGTGGAAAAACATTCCGGACAGCAGCGCGGTCAAGGCAGACATGGTCTACACCTTCGATCCGGTCGCGTCTCCGGTCGATGTGCAATATTATGGTAAAAAGCTTGTGGTTGCGACAAGAAATTCACTCTACATCTGGAACAGTACGCCGACGAGCGGACAGAAGTGGAACAGCGCCGTGGTCGGTACGATCGGAACGGTCAATATGCAGGAAATCGATGCGATCGCGACCGGTGGAAAGTATTTCTTTATCTCGGATTCGAAGACGAATAAAGTGTATGTATATGATCAAGTCCCGAACCGTACAACGAAGCCGGTTGCAACGATTAAAGGTGCGCACGGCTCGCTCGCTTCCAATGGAACGCTCCTTACAGTATCCGGCAATGTTGCCTCCTCATCGGTGGGCGGCAATTTGTGCAAGACGGTTACGATCTATGATCTGAGCAATCTGAAAAATATAACGAAGCAGCAGGTACATGAATTTACCTATAAGGGAGAGCATAAGACGTTCAATTTCGCTACGGACTGCGTGATCACAAAGGACGGTAAACTTGTTGTGGCGGATCAGGGGGACAATTATGTGCTGATCTGGAACGATTATAAGAATGCGGCAGGCGGCAGCGAGCCGGATTGTGTTCTGGGGCGCGGCAGCACCTATTATGATTCTTCAATGCTTACGGGAAATATACCGGGGCGGCAGGTGGATACGATTGGTGTGACCGGAAAAGACTCGCTGGTGATGCCGACATTCCTCGCATACGACGGAAATTATCTGTGGGTCGGTGAGTTTAAGTTCAGCAGCCGTCTGCTTCGATTCAGTGGAAAGTTATAAAGTTGTTTATAATTTTGGAGGATGCTATTTCTTTTTGTTACTATGATTATCTATGTAAGACAGAGCCGCGAAAACTACTAACAATAGAGTAAGCACTTCCATTGTGTTCATAGGGCATCACCCACTTTCGTAATACTAGAGGGCATCTAACAATCGGAAAATCACATCCTGCTTCCTGTTCGATGATACAATGAAATTATATCACAAATAGAACGTATGTTCAATCAGAGCGTTGAAGAAGAGGTGTATGCATGAACCACATGATAGATCCGATATACGATACAAATTCGCAGATTTTGATACTTGGCAGTTTCCCGTCCGTGAAGTCGCGCGAGCAGCAGTTTTTCTATGGGCACAAGCAGAATCGATTCTGGAAAGTGCTTGCGGGCATACTTGGATGCGATGTTCCGCAGTCGGTCGAGGAGAAGAAAGCGATGCTGCTTTCGCATCATATCGCGGTATGGGATGTGATCCAAAGCTGTGAGATCGAGGGCTCATCGGACGCGAGTATCCGTGATGTTGTGCCGAATGATCTCGCATGCATTTTAAATACCGCTGATATCCGGGCTATCTACACAAACGGTGGCAAAGCCCATGAACTGTACGGTAAATATATTGAGCCGGTAAACAAAATTGCAGCGCACAAGCTGCCCTCGACCAGTCCTGCCAATGCAGGGTATTCACTGGAACGGCTGCTTGCAGCATGGTCTGTAATCCGGGAAAATTTATGACAAAAAAAGTCCGTCGTGGGAATTACCTACGGCGGATTTGTATTTGAATCGCTTTCGCGAATTATTTTTAGTCGGAACTGACAGCACCCCAACCCCCATCGGCTAAAACACAACAGCTCCTTTTGATGGTTCTATCATAGCAATGGAATGTGAACGGGTTGTGACAAGGTGCTGAAGACTTTCTAAAAAATGGAAATAAATTCTAAACAAATTCCAAATAAAAGCACAGAATTGTGATAATTGTGCTTCACATTGTGTGGTAAGATGTAGAAAAGAAACGGGGAAGGGTTGTGGAAATAAGATGGGGAGAATACTGATCGTGGAAGATGACTGGGAATTGAATCGCGGAATTGCCTGGCAGCTGGAAAAGGCGCACTATGAGACATGCGTAGCATATTCTGTGGAGGAGGCGAAGCGGATACTTTGCGAGGAATCAGTGCATCTTGTATTGCTGGATGTCAACCTGCCGGATGGAGATGGTTTCGCGGTGCTGGAATGGATGAATCGGGAGAAGAAAGCGTATCCCGTCGTGTTCCTGACAGCGCGGGATCTGGAAGAAGATGCGTTAAAAGGGTATGAACTTGGTGCGGTGGATTATGTGACGAAGCCTTTTTCCATCAAAATATTGTTAAAGAAGATTGCTGTCATCTTAAGACAGACATCCAATAGTGAGACGCAGGATTATGAGGACGGCTATCTGACGGTTTCGCTGGCGCAAGGGAAGGTAAGAATCCGACAACAGTTGTGTGCTGTCACACCGACGGAGTTCTGCATTCTGTCTGCGTTTCTGCATGCAAGAAAGCAGCTCCTGACGTACGATATGCTTCTGGACGCGTTGTGGGAGAATGGCAATCAGATCGTGGACAAGCATGCGCTTGCAGTCAATATCGGGCGGCTGCGCAGCAAGATTGAGGATGCGGAACACAAATATATTGCGAATGTTTATGGGATGGGATATCAATGGATTGGAAATGGATGATCATATTTGTGATGACGGTTGTCGCCTTTGTTATGGGGATGCGTTATCGCAGGTTGCGAAGAGAAGTAGATCAATTTGCAGCAGAGATGGAACAAAGTCTGGATGCGGTGATAGCGGGACATGCTGAAGCGGAAGTGCTTGAGGATTCACTTTTTGCGAAGCTGCAGGAGAAGCTTTTGCGCACAAATCATATTTTTGCGCTGCGTGAGCAGAAGAATAAAAAGGAGAGGGAACAGCTACAAAGCCTGATTTCTGACATCTCGCACCAAAGCCGCATACCGATCGCGAACCAGAGAATCTATCTGGATCTGCTGGCGGAGGAAGTGCAGTCTGAGGAGGGAATGCAGGCGCTGCGCAGTCTGGAACATCAGACGGAGAGGCTGCAGTTTTTGATGGAAAGTATGATCAAGCTGTCTCGGATGGAGAGCGGTATGATACAGATTAAGAAAATGCCACAGGATCTGATGGAGACGATCCGGAAAGCGGTGGCGGAAAATGTGGTGGCAGCCGCAAAGAAAAAGCAGCAGATTTCTGTGGACGGACCGGCACAGCTTGTCACCATGCATGATGCCAGGTGGACAATGGAAGCGATTGGAAACGTCTTAGAGAATGCTGTCAAATATACCGATGAGGGAGGCAGGATCAATGTGACCGTGCGCAGGCAGGAGATGTTTACCGTGATTGAGATTACGGATAACGGAAGAGGGATTGCACCGGAGAGACAGGCACAGATTTTCGGGCGCTTTTATCGGGAACCGGAAGTGCATGAGCAGCCGGGCATCGGAATCGGACTGTATCTTACCCGAAAAATCATAGAAGCGCAGGACGGCTATGTGGATGTTGTATCGCAACCGGGTGAGGGGGCAACGTTCCGGCTGCATCTGCAGAATGCGAATATCACAGAACTGTGATCGCTGCTGTGACTGGTTTGTGATCATTGATCGTTATGTTAAATACAAACATAAGAGATCAAGGAGGAAGAACAGTGGAAAACTGGATGGTAGAAACGCGGGCATTAAAAAAATATTACAAGCTCGGTGACAATACGGTGAAGGCGCTCGATGATATCAATTTCCGTGTACGAGAGCAGGAATTTGTTGCAATCATCGGCAAATCGGGAAGTGGTAAAAGCACACTTTTACATATGCTTGGAGGAATTGATGTGCCGACAAGCGGAGAGGTCTGTATCGCAGGCAGGAATATTGCCGGGATGAACCGGGAGGAACTGACAATTTTTCGGCGGAGAAAGGTGGGATTCATTTTTCAAAGCTACAATCTTGTGCAGGATCTGAATGTGTATGAGAATATCGTTCTTCCAGTCAAATTGGATGGCAAGCGTGTGGATCGTGATTTTGTGGAAGAGATTATACAATTATTGCAGCTTGAAGATAAGAAAGCGGCACTTCCCGGCACATTGTCCGGCGGTCAGCAGCAGCGTGTTGCGATCGCGCGGGCGCTTGCGGCAAAGCCTCAAATCATACTTGCGGATGAACCGACCGGGAATCTGGATTCGATGACGAGTCATGAGGTGATGGGACTGCTCAAGGTTGTGGCGAAACGATATGCGCAGACGATCATTCTGATTACACACGATCAGGACATTGCACAGATGGCGGATCGCATTGTGCGGATCGAGGATGGTCGCATCATATCCGGCAATATAGATCAGGAAGCGGGTGATCGTGATGCTGACTAACAACAATCAGACGGTCATAAAGAATCTTGCAAGGGCATCGCTGAAGCACAACCGCCGAAGGTATCTGGTGATTTTTCTGGCAATTCTGTTATCGGCATTCATGCTTTTTTCCGTGCTGACGGTTGGGGTAACCTATTTTAAGATGTGGAAAATCCAGAATCTCAGGTTAAACGGAGCCGAGTTTGATGCCATCATGTATGGAGCTACGGACGAGCAGATGGAGAAGTTGAGAGACAACGCAGACATTACGGAGGTCGGTGTGCTTGCAATCGCAGGATTTATCGATGGTTCCGAGAAGAATGATATGGCGGACACGTCGCTTGCGTGGGTGGATGACACGTTTTGGGACAAAATGCAGGCTCCGGCAAGGAAATATGTGAAGGGACGTTATCCGACCAAAAAGAATGAGGTGATGGTCACCCCCAAGGCACTCAAAGAATGCGGGCTCAGCGATTATGGAATCGGTGATTCGTTCCGGGTGAAGTGGACGAATCCGCAGGGCGTGCAGCAGGATCTGGATTTTACGATATGTGGCATCTGGGACGGGTACGGAACGAAGAATACATTCTACGTATCCAAGGCGTTTTATGATGCATCCGGCTGGAGCATAGACAGCGTCAGCTCCGGGCGCATTATGATGAATTTCAGACAAAAGATTATGACTACTGAGCAACAGAATACGTTTATCACGTCGATGAATCTCTCCAAAAGGCAGAGAATTTTCTTTATGACGGAGCTTGGAAATTCGGTTCCGCTTTATCTAGGGCTTCTGGCGTTGCTCCTCGTCACCTGTGTGTGCGCGTATCTGTTGATTTATAACATTATGTATTTGTCGGTCACTGGAAATATCCGCTACTATGGTCTGCTGCAGACGGTCGGCATGACGGGACGGCAGATCTACCGACTGATCTATCGTCAGATGTTGATCGTGGGCGTGAGCGGAATGGTTCTTGGAATCGCAGGTGGATGCAGCATCTCGTTTTTTGTGATTCCGTCACTTGTGAAAGCGTTTGGGATCCGGGATCAGGTGCAGGTGGTATTTCATCCGGCCATCTTTGTGCTGACGGTACTTCTTGTTGCGGCTACGGTCTATGTCGGAAGCAGGAAGCCAGCAAAGATCGCAGTCACAGTCACGCCGATCGAGGCAAATCGGTATCAGGCAGAAACCCTGGTTCGCGGAAAAAAGCATCACACCCATGAGAATGGCAATGTGATATGGCAGATGAGTATACGGAAAATCTCGGTGGAGAAAAAGAAAACATTTATCAGCATACTCTCACTTGCGGCAGGACTTTCCGTATTTGTGTGTGTGATCACACTGCTTCGGAGTCAGGGGCCACGCACTATCGTATCGAGCGCATGGAATGATGATATGGAGATAAGCAATCGTCTTCTGGGCAAGGAGAACACGAAGTGGAAAGAGGTTATGGACGATGCCTTCTTGCAGAAGCTTGCTGATACGGACGGTGTGCGGGAGATGCATACGGTCACAACGGCGCAGGCGATGGTTCCGTGGGAGCCGGAGTTTGCAGACAAGTGGATGCGCGAGTTTTATGAGATGTGGATGGAGATTTCCTATGAGGATGAGAAGAAGGAATACCAGGAGCATCCGGAGAATTTCGGAACGGTTCTGGTCGGAATCGACGAGAAAAATTTTGAGATTTTAAATGAATCACTAGAGCAGTCGATTGATGCGAAAGCGTTTCAACAGGGAAAAATCTGCGTGATCTATCGGGATGGTTTGTCGTTTGAAGATCGAGAGCTGGTGGGAAAAACGTTGCATGCGGCGGAACTTGGAAATGAGGATCATGCTTTTTCCTTTGAGATTGCAGGTGTTACGGACGATTCTACGATGACCGGACCAATCGCAGGGTATCCGCCGACGATCATTATCAGTCAGGATGCGCTTGCGGCATTGCATCTGGATACTTATACCTATAAAGCCTGCGTGTATTATGACAAGGCATATGATGCGGCAACGCAGAGGCGTGTGGAACAGATCGTTGCGGATTCGAAGGATGCCAAGTGCTTGAAGATGGAGTCCAAGATCGAATCAATGAAGGAACTGAAAGCGGCGCAGGGAAATATGACCGGTGTCGGAATAGGAATTTCGCTGATTCTCGCCATCATTGGTGTCATGAATTATATCAATACGATCATCGGTAATATTGCAAACCGCAGGAAGGAGCTTGCCATCCTAGAGAGCATCGGAATGACGCGAAAGCAGATGAATCATATGCTCATGAGGGAGGGAAGTATTTATGCATTTGGTGCAATCCTCGTTACCATTGTGGTCGGGCTGCCGGTTACGTGGGGACTGTATCAATCCATGAACTATATGAATGTGCCGTTTTTCCTCCCGATAGGTCCAATCTGTGTGGTTGTTCTGGCACTTCTGGTTATCTGTGTCGGTGCACCGCTTATTTTACTGAACGTGCTGTGTAAGAAGGGAAGTGTGGTCGAGCGCATTCGCCAGAGTGATGAGTAGAAGTTTTCCAACATGCAACCAATCCGATCCCGTTGTCGTGTATATAGGTGAAGGCAATAAAGAATGTAGCTACAAGAGGGATAAAGATGGAAGATCACGAAATTATCAACTTATATTACGACCGGGCGCAACAGGCGATCACCGAGACGAGCAGCAAATACAATGCGTACTGTATGCACATCGCGCGTGCCATCCTTGGGGACGAGGAGGATGCCAAGGAGTGTGTCAACGACACATGGCTGAAAGCGTGGAACACGATTCCGCCACAGAAGCCGAAGCATCTTGCGGCGTATCTCGGCAGAATCACGCGCAACGCATCGATCGACCGCATGCGCACGCGGACGCGAAAGCAGCGCGGGGGACATGAGACAGAACTGGTACTCGAGGAACTGCAGGATTGTATCGCGCACTCTACAAATGTGGAGCGCGAGATCGAGGGACGTGAATTGACGGCAGCGATCAATGCGTTTCTTAAAACACTTTCCGCTTTTGACCGGAATGTGTTCGTCTGCAGGTACTGGTATCTGGACCCGGTGCGCGACATCGCGAAAGCGACGCATGCCAGTGAAAGCAGGATCAAATCCATCTTGTTCCGCCTCAGAAAGAAATTAAGAGTGTATTTAGAAGAGGAGGGATTATTATGATGGACGAGAAGAAATTGTTCGATGCGATGTCCGACATTGATGAGAACTACATTCAGGATGCGAAGAACTTTCGGGAGCGCAAAGTTGTCCGTGGGCGTTTCGCGGCAAAAAGCGTAGCAGCCGCAGCTATCGTTGTGCTTTTGGCAGGAACAACGGTGTACGGGGCAACCGTGCTCGTGAAGCAGCTTCATATGAAAGGCTACACACGCGTTGAGGAACTGGAAGAAGATCACGATATCAAGCCGTGGCAGTCGAATATTTCATATAGGGACGCAGATTTTGATGAAGAAGTATTTGCTGATCTTACACCGAAATCACTGGTTGATATCCTGACTGACGCTGGTTCGGATCAGGAGTATACGATTGAACAGGGCAAAGCAACCGATATGTGGAATCGAAAACTTTTTGGGACAGAAGACATGGGCGGCGGCAAAACCAATTATTATGAAGCCTACGATTATGATCATCTGAGTGATGCTTTTGTGGATTGGAACATTACGCTGGATGTCGGCTATATCGAGGAAAAATATCCACGCCTCGCCGGAGAGTATGGTTGCGACTTCTACTATGCGGATGACAGCAAAAAAGATTGCCTGCAGTCACGTTTTTTCTCAGGATTTTGCGATGCGGATGAGAATTTTGTGAGCGTTGCGCTGATATCAGATCAGACTTCGCCGAACGAAGATCCATATGAGCTTTATTCCGGTGACATCCACATCAGTTACTATACGACGAAGGACGGCGTGGAAGTCTATATGACAAACACGAAGGGCAAAAGCGGTAAGACCTATACGACCGCCGATGTCTACACGAAACATGAGCATTTGACAATCGGAATGTACGGTAACTTTGCGGCGGATGAAGCCACGAAGATACTTGATAGCCTCAATATTGCGCAAGGTATGCATATAGATATGACAAAGTAAATGTGGATACGTGTTTGACGCACGTCAAATGATGGGATTATAACATAAAATATCAATACAGGGGAAAAATTATGACAAAAAAGTCCGTCGTGGGAATTACCTACGGCGGATTTATATTTGAGTTCGCTTTTTACGTTATAGAATAATATTTGACGTGCGTCAAATAGAGAAAGGAGAGGACCGCCGCATGAAACATAATCTGGTAGAGTGTGTGCCAATGGATGAGCATGCACTGCTTTGCTTTTTTGCAGATCAGACAGTCCGAAAGATGGAACTTGCGCAATTGACCGGTGTGGAGGACGTTAAGAAAGTTCTTAAGCATGAAGCGGTATACCAATCCGCCAAAATCGGAACAGGGGGATATTATGTTACATTCAATGATTCCATCGATATACCGGCAGGGACTTTGCATGAAGCAGGTGTTGTCATTCCGTTAAAACTAAAGGATTTCAAAGCGTTTGTACGTAAAAATGTGCTGGATACAACGGAAAGCAGTAACCTGTTGGAATGTACGCGACAAAACATCTCATACCTGGTCAACCAGCAACAGTTGGAACCGATTAAGGAGGAAGTGCGAGGAAATTTATACCTTAAGGGTGAGGTGTTGCGCACGAGGTGGTAGTTTATAGAAAGGTATACATAAATGGAAACTTTGAAGTTTCCATTTGCTTAGGTTGTTTTTTGGAAAAATGCGCCTATACTACAAAGTAAATAAAGTTTACACGATAGGAGTAGAGAAAAATGAAAAACAAAAGAAAAAATGTAGTAAGAAGAATTACAGCACTTATGTTAGCATGTGGAATCCTGTTCACCGCTCCGTGGGCAGTAACACAGGATTCAGGGGTTGCAACATGTGGTTTTTTTGTTAATGGAGATGTTGTATCTTATTAGAAATTAAGTTTTATATGAAAATCATCATACAGAAATTTTTTTAGAGGTTCAGCGTTCATGTGTAATTCAGTTAATTCGATGATTCCATAAGCATAATTTGAATATTGTATTGCAGCAGGCATGTTGCCACTTTCTCCAAGAACTTGGCAATAATATCCCAAAATATTCCCCAAAAACAATATTGAGTGATATAATGCGGGATGAGTAAAAGTGTTTTTTAGAGAAAGAATTTCACTATAATGTTTTTGCAAATATAATGATTGTATAAAGTGCGAAATTGTTATTGGAAATAATGTACGCGTATATATAAAATCTAAATTATTTTGGCGAAAATATTCTAGCAAATAATTATAATTAATGAGAGTAATATAATTATTATCCGAATTAATACATATAATATTTAGTAAAGTAAGTTCAGTCCATGAAAGACGATACTGCATTATATGCGTAAACTCAAAATCGGGCAGCGTAATATGTAGAGCTTTATAAGCGATTAATACCTTTTCTTGAGAAGAAGTATTAAAATGTAATTTATGTAGTAGTAACTGTTGCTGTTCTAGCTTGTTGTCTGGAGAAATTAGAGACTCTAATTGGTTGTAATAGTATAAATTTTTTTCTGGGGAGGCATATACTTTAGTGCGAATTCGAGTTTGAAACGTATTTATTTGTTGTTCGCGGTCATCGCCCCAAAACGTAAATACTCGATCAGAATAGCCTAGACGTTGTAACAGTGCTTGGGCGAGGGTAATATCTGGTTGTAGGTAATTGTTTTCGATTTTAGACAGCTTAGATTTGCTGCACAGTCCCTGACAGAGAATTTGTTGTGACACTTTTTGCTCGATTCGGAGCTCATGAATCAAATCGCCTAAGTACATAATTGTTGTAGAGCAACTATCAAAGATGCCATCATGTAATAATGAGGCATCTTTATTTTTTGGAAAAGGATAGTTAATGAATGGAATTTCTTCCAAGTGCAGCAGGTCATCATCAAGTGAAACGGTTAGATGTTTAATGACATAATTTTTGATTAATGTAGCGTAGTTACTCTTAATTGCATGACAAGAATAAAATACAACATGAAAATAATGTGAGAATTTATCTATGTCACCAATATAATAATATCCAAGCGATGTCAAAAAAGTAAGCTCATAAAATAATGAAGTCTCACTGTTTATTACCATCTGATGGCGGTTCTGATCAGCTACTTCAAGTGCTTTTGCATAATCTTTCTGTGCAAGTAAATATTTTGTATGTACGATCGCATTCTGTGCAAGAAATCGTTCTTTTTCCAATGTTGTAAATTGACTGTTTTGAAGATAGAATTCGATTTGGGCGCAGAGATAGCCGCAACGATCTGTTTGTCCAAGATAATAACATTCCTGCGCAAGCCCAATCAGAATTTCCAACTCCACAGTAGACAGGATCAGGGAATTAATCATATCGATATTAAATTCCGGATAGGAAATCAAGAATGCTTCTGTTAGCAAATCGTAGAGATATTCGTGTTCCTGAGAATGATTATGAAATTGAATACGGTATTGGAGAAGCAACCATTCCTGATAATAAAAACGATTATCAGCCCAGTTCATATCCTGTACAGACATAAGCTGATGGTAAGCATCTTCGAATTGCCATGCTTCGAGATAAAAACGAGCTCTCTTTAGTGTATAAAAACAGTCAAAATCGGTGCGACTTGCGAAAGTCGGAAATGCTTCACATTCGGCACCGGCACGTGACATTAAGGCATGAAAAGTAGACGGACTTACTCCGGCGGTACAATTTTCGATTCTTGAAAGTGATAGAGTAGAACAGATTCCGTCTGACAATTTTTCTTGTGTGAGACCTGCTTTGATTCTTGCTTCACGTATTGCTTTACCAGCGTTTCTTACACTCATAATGATACTCCCTTTATGATAAATACGATATCTTTTATCTTACAAATTTTTAAGAGGAAAATCAAGAAACGATAGAAAAATACAAGAAAACTATACATAAATGGAAACTTTAAAAGTTCCATTTACTTATCTTCTATTTGTTTGAATATTTTCTAAAATGAGAGAAGTAAGTACTAGTGCTTTTCGATACAAAATATAATGAGTAGGATGAGGAGGTGCAATCATGAAGAAGGTTAAGGTGTTTAATTCAGGGAAAAAGGTTAAGGAACTTGCAAAAGAGTATGCATGTTGCCAAAAGACACAGAGACGACTTTTTGTAAGAGCCTAGCTTTTAGATCAATATCCATATTTTTATGGATATTGATCTTTCCTTTTTAAAGCCATAGAAAAATTATTTGAATAATTGAAAATGAATGGAGACCTAGTAAATTTATGAACATATTTATTCCTGCAATTGGGAAAAGAGAAGGTATTTCCTTTTCACCACAAATTTATGTTGATGCGAGTTCGGATGAACTCATAATAACTGGGCAAATAGGAAGTGAAATTGAACAAGCTGTCTATATTGCAATGACACTAATTCGAAAGCAAGAAATAAAAATTCCAAAATACATGCATGTACATTTTCCACATTATGAATATGAAAAAGTAGGAATTTCTGCGTCTCTAGGAATATATTATTGTTTGTTTGCCTGTTTAACGCAAAAAAAGTTGAAGAAGACATACATGATGTCAGGTGAAATTGATATTGAAGGAAATGTATACGGAATTGGACAAATTAATGAAAAAATGAAAGTGTTCAAAAAAAGCAATTTTGATTATTTTATAATCCCATATGGCAATAGCAACTTTGTATCAAATAATGTTATTGCAATAAAAAATATTTTTCAATTAGATAAGATTATAAGCAGGTTGGAGAATGAAGATGAGATTTAATAAGTATACGTTAAAAATTGATAATGGAAATAAAACAATCTTGTATAATGTTATTACGAAAATTCTAATCGAGGTTGATTACAATATAAACTGTATAGATGATGAATTCTTTTCAAATTTGTCAAAAGAAGATGAAGAAGAATATAGGGAAAAGTTGCTTATAAGTGATGATGAAAATGATGATATTTTAGAAATGGAAAAAATAAAGTATGATTACAATCATCAAAAGGAAATTGGACATTTTATGATTCATATGGGATATGCATGCAACTTGAAGTGTACATATTGTTATCAAAGTGTGATTGATTCGGTTGATAAAAATATGAAGATTAATCCTAAGAATGTTATTGATTTTATTATTAAAGCGGCTAGACAAAACTGTTTTGATGTACTAGATATTTGTTTCATAGGTGGAGAACCACTGCTTTATAGAATGGAAATGATACAGATTGCAGAATGCTTAAATCGAGAGTTAGAAGATATGCAGATATTGTATTCTGTTGTAACAAATGGTACCTTAATGGATAATATGGATGATTTGGTTAATTGTGGGATTATAGACTATCAAATAACATTAGATGGTCCTCAGAAAATACATGATATATTTAGAAGAAATGGTAAAGTAGGATCTTATGCACAAATTGTAAGAAATATTCAGAATGTGATGAAAAACTATCCAGAAATTTTTATTTCTTTGAATTGTAACCTTACCGAGAAAAACTATAACTATATTGAGGAACTTTTTTATGAATTAGGGCGAGAAAATATCGAAGTCCCAATAATGTTTAGTATGGTATTTGATAACGGAGTAAATATTGCTTTAGAATGCCATTCCCACAATAATATATGGAAGAATGCACATAAAGTGGCGATAAATCATGGACAGCAATTTGATCCATTTTATCGAGATTTGTATTTGGGATGTGCCTTGACACAGGAAAACTATTTTGTTATAGGGGCTGATGAGGGGTTATATAAGTGTATTAATGCAGTAAATGACAAAAATTACTATGTTTCTCAAATAAAAGATTACGGTTCTCCAAAATACAAAGAATATCTCAATAAATTTTTGAATTATGAAATTAATAATAGAGAATGTAAGTTATGTGAATTATATCCAGTATGTTTTGGTGGATGTAAATATCGAAATGAAATTAATGGATTTCAGTGTAATAAAGAAGAAATTTATAAAAATGAAATTGAAATTATAAGGATGATGATAAATGCTTGAAATAAAAAATCTGAAAAAATCCTTTAAAAATAAGGATGTGTTAAAAGGGGTTTCTTTTTCTGTGAACGAGGGAGAAATTGTATGTTTACTAGGAAATAATGGTGCAGGAAAGACTACAATAATAAATTGCATCTTAAAAATGATGAAACCTGATCAAGGAATTATAGAGTGGAATGGGAAGGATATTGCCAAGTTAAAAAACAGAATATATTTTTCTGAAGTAGGGGCGTTATTGGAGACAAGCATCAATATATATGATTATTTGACTGGCATGCAAAATATAGAATATTTTGCGGGGTTAATGAATCTTGATAAAGGATGTCTGGAAAAAGCTAGTAAATATATTAAGCAGTTTAAATTGCAATCAGACATACATAAAGCTGCTGGAAATTATTCAAGAGGCATGCAGCAAAAATTAGCTTTGATTATAGCTCTAATGGCATCTCCCAAATTATTACTACTAGATGAGCCAACTTTAGGGTTGGATATTGAAAGTAAACTAGCTGTTATTGAAATCTTAAAAACGGTAGTACAGGAAGAAAAAATTGCTGTAATATTGACAACACATCAAATGGAGGTTGTACAGAAGTTAAGTGGAAAAATTATACTTTTAAAAGATGGAAAAGTCATAACACTTGATTCGGTTGAAAAGCAAATCGAAAACAGTGTTTATACAATTTCTTATATAGAAAAAAAACAAGTAAAACAAGTTACTGTTGAGGGAAAATTTCAAGATATATATCAAAGATACTCTAGTAAAGATATTGTGGAAATAAAAAAGAGTGAAAAGGATATAGAAAAAATTGTTTTGGAGGTATTAAGTGAAACTAATTAAAGCGGAATTTAAAAAGACAATAACGGAAGCATTTTGCTATTATCCAGATTATATTGTTGGATTAATTACAGACATTTTATTACTTTTAATCGTGATGAACACAGAAGGAAATAAATCCGAAAAAGTAATAGGGTATGTTTTGTGGATATTGGTAAGTGGAATAGCGTCAGAGGCATCTATATGTATATCAACTGAAAAACAATTGGGAACTTTACAAAATTTAATGATAAAGCCATGTTCAATTGCTTCAATTATTTGTGCCAAAACAGCAGTTTGGTTTGTGATTAATTTTATTAAAGCTATAATCACAGCGGTTATCGCAAAATTTTATTTAAATGTTGCGGGATTATTTCAAATTGAATATATTTATGTGATAATTGTAGTATGCATGGGAATCATGGGATTATCTTTTGTTTTGACTGCGATGACAATGATATTTACTAAAGTCGCATCGTTCGTTAATATAATTGGTTATTTACTTTTGTTTTTGTCAGGTAGCATTATACAAATTCCTCATTTTTTGATATATACTAATCCTTTATCGTATGGAGTAAACTACATTGCTCTAATTGTAAATCATCAGGTTTCATTATGTCGATTCGCAATTTTACTTGCGATATGTGGAGGGTGGTTGATAGGCGGATATATAATTTTTAGGGTTACATTTAATAATAGCAAACAGTTTAAATGGACATATTAGGATTTATTTGAAAAGCATGTAAGTTTTTGCGTGAATTAGGTAAAGTGGAAAAAGTCGAGTGAAATCATAATGCATAAAATTCATTGCAATATTTTATAAAAACTAATACAATAGTATCATGCTGCAAAATTCGACTCAGGAGGAGAAATTAAGTTATGAACAATCAGGAAACACAGGAGAAAGTCGGCTATCGCGACATTCTGCGTCAGAAGGAGTACATGAAGATCATCGTAGCGAACCTGATCAACCGCTTCGGTGATTCAATTGACTCGATCGCGTTCACATGGCTCGTGTATGCGGCGACCGGAAGCGCGGCATGGACCACTTTGATCTATGCGCTGAATCGCTTGCCGACTGTATTATTGCAGCCGTTTGCAGGAACATTTGTAGAGGGCATGCACAAAAAGCGTGTCATGGTAATTTCGGATTTTATTCGTGGCGGGGCCGTCATCTTCGTCGCGATCATGTATATGTTAGACAGTATCAATCCTCTGATACTGGCGCTTTTTACACTGACGATCTCTTCGGTTGAGGCATTCTGTCTTCCGGCAAGTACGGCGCTTATCCCGAAGATCCTGGATAAGAAATATTTTGCGTTTGGTACTTCGTTAAATACCACGGCAAGCAGTGTGGTCGAGCTGATCGGACTTGGTGCTGCCGGTGTGATCATTGCTGTATTCGGTGTGCAGGCGGCAATCATTATTGACAGTGTGACTTTCTTCCTGTCGGGACTGATCGTGGCATTTGTGAAAGTGGAGGAACATCCGCAGAAGGTTGCAACCGATGTAAAGTCCTACTTTGACCATATGAAGGAAGGCTTCTCCTATGTGAAGAAGAGAAAAATCGTTATGAACATGTGCCTGCTCGCAGTCCTTGCCAACGCGATGTGCGTTCCGATCAATTCGCTGCAGTCGGCGATGACCGTTGAGATCTTTGGTGTCGGAAGTGAGCTTTTGAGTGTGTTCGGAATTGTATTTACGATCGGAATGTTGATCGCAACGGTTGTGTTCCCGTATCTGTCGGAGCGCATCCGTCCGCTTTCTTTGCAGCGGGAATCGCCGTCGTATGTATCTTCGTCGGAATGTTTATGTTCCGTGTACAGTTTGACGATGTCGATGAAGTTGGTGTGCCGGAAATGAATGAGGCATAGACAAAACCGTATGACAGGGATCGAGTTGATCCGGTCATACGGTTTTCTTTTTACAGATCCCTGCAAGCAATTGTTCCAAGCATACTCTCCGCATGAAGCACAGCGTTGTTGACCGCCATACCCATGACATGTGCCGCGAGTGTTCCGACCACATTGACATCGGAAGCGACTTCGCCGACCGAACATGCATAGATCGAATCGCCATCTGCCATGGTGTGCACAGGGCGGATGGTGCGTGCGTATCCATTGTGTGCCATGGATGCGACTTTGCACAGTGTGGTCTTGTCCATCTTTGCGTTGGTAATGATCGCGCCGATGGTCGTGTTTGTGTTGGATAATTTCTGATCTGCCGCGAGTTTGTACAGAAGATCTTCGCTTGAAACCAGATGTCCGTCTTTGTGGCATCCGGCAAGAAGCCTGCCGGTCTGCATATCATAGACATCGCCCAAAGCATTGACGGCGACGATCGCACCGACCATCAATTCACCGATCTGGACGGCGTAGCAGCCGATGCCGCTTTTCATGCAGTTCTCCGGTCCCATCAGTTTGCCGACGGTGCAGCCGCAGCCGACACCATAGTTGCCCTGCGGCACGGAGCGGTATGAGGCATTTTTGCAGGCACGGTACGCCATTGCTTCATCCGGGCGCACATCCGCGCGACCGAATCCGAGATCAAAGATATCCGACTGGCAGACGAGCGGCACGACGGTCGGACCGACCGCAAGACCGATACCACGCTCTTCCAGATAGTTCATGACGCCGGTCGCTGCGTTTAATGCGTAGGCGGATCCACCGGACAAAAGCAATGCATGAAGCCCCTTGCAGTCCGCCACCGGATTTAGCAGTGGGGTTTCTCTGGATGCGGGACCGCCGCCACGGACATCCACGCCGGCAGATGCCTGCTTGTCAAACAACAGAACCGTGCATCCGGTTCCGGCCTCCTGATCCTCTGCATGTCCGACCTTGAATCCGCCGATTTGCATGAAATCAATTTCTTTTAATACTGTCTCATTTGTTTCCATCAAAAACCTCTTATTTATTTACTGTGTGCCACAATGCGTTGCAGATCGCGGTGGCGATGATCAGACAGCTTGCAGCTTCCAGAACGATATTGAGTGCCACGCCCACAAACATTGCACCGTAGAATGCCCAGAATCCCCTGCCTGCGAACACGCCGTAGATATCCGGATACTGTGCGATCATGAAGTCGCGCAGAAAAAAGGCCATAAATCCGAGAAACAGAACCGTGTTGGTCAAAGGCGCAACAAGGCATGAGATCGCTGCGTTGAGCGAACGCTTTTTGCTGACCTTATTTAATCCTTTAAAAAGGAATGCAGGAACGAGTCCGACCAAAATACGGGGAACAATGGTGACAACGATCGTCTGCCACGGGATGATACCGAACATGGCGAGTGATTCCGGCTGCATGAGGCTTGATATACCGAATACCAATCCGAGGAATGCTCCGGCTTTCGGTCCGAGAAGAACCGCGCCTACGGCTACCGGTACGACGATAAATGTGATCTGTGTAATGCCGATGCGCAAATATCCGAGCGGAGTGAACGCCATCAGAATTACAATTGCTGTGAGCAGAGCAGTCTCTGCCATAGTGACGATTTTGCTTCTGGAAACAGAAGCTGTAGCTGTGTTACTCATATGAAATTTACCTCCTACTTCCGTTTCTCCTTATTGAGAATACGGTGTCTTAATGAGTTTGTCCGTCCGGGAAAAAGCGAGCATGTCAGAATAGCTGCTGCACACAGTCAGCTTCCTGATGCGTTCGAATATTCCGTAAACAAACGATTCTCATTATAGAACATGCATTTGAAAAATTCAATAGGACGGACAATTTCTACCACTTGAAGCGGAATCATTACCACTTACCGGAAAACTGTTTACAGAAGCCGGTCTTTTGCATATACTCAAAATGTCCAAAGGACAGTAAGGAGTTTACCATGAAAATCAAAATCGAAATTGACGAAGGTCTGCAGGAGGACGAAGTCCTCATACGCTGCAGAGGCTTGACGGATGAGGTCGCACAGATTCAGAAATCCGTCAGCGATGTGGTCAATGCCGGACAGAAATATGTCTTCTACAAGGGAACGACAGAGTATTATCTGCAATTGGACGATATCCTGTTCTTCCAGACGGAGGGTGATGTCATTCACGCACACACGAAAGACGACATCTATGAGACAAAATACAAGCTGTACCAGCTGGAGGAGATGCTGCCGGGATTCTTTATGAGGGTATCCAAGTCAGCAATTCTCAACACGAACCACATTTATTCTATTACCCGCAACCTGACCGCATCGAGTACGGTCACATTTGCCGGAACACATAAACAGGTATTTGTATCAAGATATTACTACAAACCATTAATCAGTAAATTAGAGGAAAAGAGGTTACATTCATGAAGATGAGCAAAAACAGTGGAAAAATTTTATGGGGATTATTATTTCTTGTCGGCGCGGTCTATCTGATCGCAAGCAAAGTGTGGTCATTACCGAGAATTAGTGTATTTAATGTGATCCTTGGAGTATTTTGCGTATGGATCATGATTGAAGGCATCCGACATGTGAATTTCTGGGAGATCCTGTTTCCAATCGCCTTTATTTGTATTCTGTTTTCGGCTCCGCTCGGTCTTTCCGCATTCACGCCTTGGCCGGTACTTGGAGCTGCGCTTCTTGGCAGCATCGGTCTTTCCATGATCTTTAAGCCGAAGAAGCATCGCACATGGAGTGAAGGTCATATGTATGGCAATATGGCAGGTTCCAACAGTGAGCAGTGCAACGGCGAAAATCTCAATTTTGACAACACATTCAGCGAGTCGATCAAGTATATCAATACCGACAATCTGTGCACGGTAAGCGTGGATAACAGTTTCGGATCAACCAGCGTATACTTCGACAATGCGATCATTCAGGGCGAGAGTGCATCGGTATATATCGATAATAGTTTCGGTGAGATCAGCCTCTACGTTCCGCGCGCTTGGAATGTGGATGTCAATGTGGAAAAAGCGTTCGGAAGCGTCAATATGCGTGGACGAATGGAAGGCACGAGCACACATCGTCTGCTTGTGAGCGGTGAGACGAATTTCGGAACCCTGACGATCGTGTTTATATAAGATAGAATTATAATTTAGAATGTTGTAAAATAAGAGGAGCAGACAGGCTTCTCTTGTTTTATTATGTGAGAATGAGGAAAATGAAATGAATATTGCAATTATAAACGGGCAGAACCATAAAGGTTCAACTTATCATATCGGAAGAATGCTCGCAGAGCGCGTTGGCGGCGATATCGCAGAATTTTTCCTGCCGCGTGACTTCTCGGACTATTGTGTCGGCTGCAGTCAGTGTTTTGAGGTTGCGGCAGAAAAATGTCCGCACTATGAGGCGCAGCAGCCGATTTTAAAAGCGATGGATGCAGCGGATCTTATCATCTTAACAAGCCCGGTATATGTTTACCATGCGTCGGCTCCGATGAAGAATTTCCTTGATCATCAGGGACACCGCTGGCTTGTACACCGGCCGAAAGCAGAGATGTTTACGAAGCAGGCGGTATGTATTTCCACCGCAGCGGGTGCCGGCATGAAGAGCACAAACAAAGACATGGCAGACAGTCTGTTTTTCTGGGGTGTGCCGAAAATATACGAGATGGGATTTGCAGTCCGCGCGATCAACTGGAATGGCGTCACCGATAAGACGCGCGTCAAAATTGACCGGCAGGTCGACAAAGTTGCACGGCAGATCCGGAGCCACTACGGAAATGCAAAACCGGGGCTTAAGACCAAGGCATGGTTTTATGCGATGCGCATGGTACAGTCGAAGTTCGGCTGGTGCGCACCGGACGTAAAATACTGGAAGGAGATGGGCTGGACAAAGAAGGTTCGTCCGTGGAAAGGGATATAACATGAAGAAATTGATTGCATTGATACTGGCAGCTGCGATGATGACCACCGCAGTTCCGCAGAATATGGATCCGGTATACGCAGCGACGAATAAAGAAGCGTCCGCTGCAAGGAAGAAAGTGACACTCAGTGATTCCAAGGTCAAGTTAAAGATCGGGGAAACCTATCAGCTCACTGCCAAAGGAATCAAAGGTTCGGTCAAGTGGAAAAGTAACAATAAGTCCGTTGCAACGATAAGCCAGAAGGGCTTGGTGAAAGCCAAGAATCCGGGAAAGGCAACCATCACACTGACCGGTGATCAGATTGGAACCGTAAAATGCGTTGTGCAGGTGAAGATCACTCAGAAGCAGGCGCAGAAGCGCATAACTGCATTACAGAAGAAATATCCGGAAGGGTTGTCCTGGACAAACGAGAACAACGAATACTATTGGAGTGCCATCAACTGTTATTGTCGTGGTTGTATCGCTTTCGCGGGAGAAGTCAGCGACAAAGTATTCGGAAAGAATGCTAAGGTAACCACGCATAAGGATTTCGACAAGATTAAAGTCGGAGATCATATTCGTATCGGTGGTTACCATTCTGTGATCGTATGGAAAAAGGCAAAGGATTCCGTCACGGTTGTGGAAGGAAACTATAATTCCTCCGTGCATTGGGGACGTGAGATTACTAGAAGTGAATTAAAAGCAGAAGGTTTTTATGTGGATTCACGTTATTAATAAATAGAGGCAGGGGCTGTAATCACTCAATAATTAATACTATGGCGCATAGCTTGACAGCGTGGTGTCAAGCTTGCGTCTGAACAGTAACTTTGAGATTCCTGTTCGATAATAATCGACGAACACGCCCGTTGCCCATCGTTCGATAACGTGTTATACTTGTGTCATACAATGTAGGCATAAGGAGAAGTGTTGAAATGAACAAAGGTAAAATTCGTACAAGGCGACTTACAATCCGCGCGAAGATCCTGATTCCGTCGGTCATAATCGTGGTACTCGTCTGTGGTTTGATGGGATACAATTCCTACACGCGTTTTGATGAAAGCATGGTGAGGATGGGTGTTGAGGAAGCAGACATGGCGGCAACGATTGTTGCGGATTCGCTGGATGCCAATCTGGTATCCGAAGTGACGGTAGGATCGGAAGGTACGCAGGTCTATCAGAATCTGCAAGGAGATCTCAGAAAAAAGCAAAAAGCATGCGGAATTGCTTTTTTATACACATTGTATACGGACGGAAAGAAAGTGTATTATGGTGTGGATTCGGACGAGGATGCGGCAAAAGTCGGTGATGAATTTGCGGATTCATACGCGGAACTGGAGCCGGTGTTCGGTGGAAAGGAATACATTCAGGATTACATCGACCATACAGAAGACGGAGATCTGATTACGGTATACAAGCCTATTGAAAACAATGCAGGCAAGGTTGTTGCAATACTTGGATGCGATTATGATGCGTCATCGATTGCAGCAGAATTACAGAAGGCAGTTGTCCAGACGTTACAGATCGGAGGCATCTGTCTGATTCTGGCAATCCTGATTCTGACGATTATCGTTAGCAGGATTACAAAGGGACTGATGCAGGTAAATGCGAAGATTTATGATCTGGTACATAATGAGGGTGACCTGACACAGAAACTTGATGTCAGAAGCGGGGATGAGCTGGAACTGATTGCGGGCAATGTGAATGAGTTGTTAGCGTATATCCGCAAGATTATGATCGGAATTTCGTCCGGATCCATGCGGCTTATGTCTACTTCCCGCAAAATGGTGGATCATCTGAGCTCTGCGGATGAAAGCATTACCGATGTGTCGGCAACGATGCAGGAGATGAGTGCGGCGATGGAGGAAACGACTTCTTCACTCAATCAGATCACGGAGGCAATTGACGAAATCTATTCATCGGTAGAGCGTATTGCAGGCAATGCGGATGCCGGAAAAGTCTCTTCTCAGGAGATGGAGAGCCGTGCTTCCGGGGCGAATGATGCAGCAGCGGAGGGAGAGAAGAAAGCAAACATTGAGACCGAGAAGATGGCGGCTTCTTTAAATGAGAAGATTGCAAAGTCCAAATCGGTGGAACAGATCGAGATTCTGACTTCCAACATTATCGAGATTACGGAACAGACCAATCTTCTTGCGCTGAATGCAAGTATTGAAGCGGCACGCGCAGGGGAAGCAGGACGCGGCTTTGCGGTGGTTGCGGATGAGATCGGAAAGCTGGCAGGTAATTCTGCGGATGCCGCAGCAAAAATCCGCCAGGTGAGTGCAGAGGTCATTCAGGCAGTGGATGAACTGGCAGAGGGATCGCAGCAGATGATCGAGTTTGTCCGCAATTCCACAGAGGAAGGCTTCGGAGGTCTTGTTGCAACGAGTGAAAATTATGCGACCGATGCGAATGCAATGCGTGCAATGATGGAGCAGTTCGCGCAGACTGCGGAAGAACTTCGCAGCACGATGGATGGCATCCGTGAATCCATTTCTGCGGTCAACATTGCCGTGGAAGAGAGTGCCAAAGGCATTGCGGGAGTTTCCGAGTCTTCCGTACAGCTTACCGGTAACGTCAATGATATCCAAAGCGAGGCTTCCGACAACAATGGCATCGCAGAAGATCTGGCAACGGAAGTCGGTCGGTTCAAGCTGGAATAAGAAGGCTGAGCAACCGAAAAATATAAAATAAAAATGCCGAAAAAACTAAAACAAAAGTGCCGAAAAAATTAAAATGAATCGGCTGTCTTCGAGATTAAATAAAAAGTCTATCCTGTTGCGGCAGGATAGGCTTTTTTCATTTGATGGGATTTTTTGACACGCCCCTCCGTCTAATAAGTGTAAAGCAAAAAGAAAACGATTTGCTTTGGCAAGACCATCGTTTGTAAACGGAGAGGTTACGTTCAAGGAAGATACCAATCAGGTGCCGCAGTTCTTCGGTGTGATCTTAAAGGATGGCAAGAAGATTTCTTTCCTCGGAGATGCCGGAGGAACGGGATACAATGAAGCGATGACAGAGGCTTATACGCTCAGCTCCTTCGTGCAGGTGATCGAGCCGGATCAGGTGCAGGCGATCATCCTGCGCAATGATGATGGGGAGCAGATCGAAATTCCGATCCGATAAAAAATAAAATAATTTTTCACTCGCAGGATTTTTTCCGGCTCTCGTTCGTGTATAGTATAGAAGTATGAATCAGATACAGCAGGAGGAAGTTTGGCATGAGGGAAAAGGCATCGATGGCGGAATTTCGTGAGCTTTACGACAGGCAGATCAGCAGAGTCTATCGGCTTGCGCTGTTATTGCTCGGGAGTGTAGCGGATGCGGAGGATGTGGCGCAGACAGTTTTTTTGAAGATATGGGAGAAGAATCCAAAGTTTCGTGATGCGGATCATGAGACGGCATGGGTTCTGACCACGACACGCAATCAGTGTCGGGATCTTCAGAAAAGCTATTACCGCAAACACCGCACCGCGATCGAGGACGCTCCGGAGAAAGCGGTGTCATTTGTCTCCGACGCAGATAATGAAATCTGGCAGGCACTGCAGAGTCTGCCTGAGAAGTATCGCGTTGTGCTGTACCTGTATTATTATGAGGGCTATCCGGTAAAGGAACTCTCGATACTTCTCAGCCGCAGGGAGAGTACCCTGCAGACGCAGCTGGCAACAGGACGAAAACTCCTAAAGGAAAGCCTGAAGGAAGAAGGAGGGCAAAAATGAGCGAAAAGTTTGACGAACAGCTGAAACATACGATGGAACAGATTGGACCGGATGAGAAGCAGACGGATGAGATATGGCGCGGCGTGCAGGAACGTGCACAGCATAAGACAAAGAAATTCCCGGTATTCCGTGTGGCGGCAGCCGGTATGTGCGTCCTGGCGCTTTGTGTGGTGACGGGAGCCGGTGTCAATGCAGCCACAGATGGTGCCTTTTTCGATTCGGTGCGTGCGTTTGTCGGCATGCCGGAGCAGCAGAAGAAGGTTGCTGATGAAGGCATTATGACCGGACGGCGCGATTCGAATGTGTATGCGGATCCGCTTGTTGCCTGTTCGGATGAATATATCGTGTTTGCAAATGAGCGCGGACTGATGATCTATGGAAGAGAGGAGCAGGCGGTACTTGCAGCTCTTGATCTGCAGGCGCTTGACTGCAATTATTTTAATGCAGACACGGTTATGACACACGTGATGATGCAGGATAACCTGCTTTATATTTATAATGAATACAAAGAGAAAAATACGACGGAGGCCTATACGTATGATCTTACACAGGTTGGACAGGAGCAGGCATTAAATTGTGTGGAAGATCCGGCTGAAATTGCCAAGATCCGGAAAAACTGGATGGCATACGCAAAGGAACATTGCAAAGATACGTTTGATACAGTACCGGCGGCACAGACGGATTGGAATGGGAGTGATATATTACGCTATAGTAAAGAGTGTATTACATGGACTGATGCGCAGGGCATCGAGTGGAACAGCAGCCTTCTGACCTATGATGACGGAACCTACAAGCTCTACACGTATGCAGTGAATGAACCAACCGATGTAAAAACAGAGGTGCTGAATCTGAATGTGTCGGAGGATGCAACGCAGCAGGAGCGACTTCCGGCGTTCGAGTACACCGGAGAGGATACGATTCTTAAGACCATTTGCGATTATATGTGCAGCGAGGATCAGGGATATGATACGGAAGATGCCGTCTATATTCCGGCGCCGGTTATTTACGCGACGGTGACGAAAGGTGACGAGGTAACCGTATTTGCGAACTTGTGGAGTTATGTATATAAGCAGAATGGTAATGCCTTGGATTGCGAAGCCGGCGGAGAGCAGCCATCCCGTCTGAAACTGAAATCCGATGGAAACGGTGGCTACACGATCACGGAGCACCTGACTGCCGGGGATGGAGAGGAGTATGTAAAAGACATTAAAGAATTTTGCAAGGGATATCAGGTTTCTCCAGAGAAATTCATACAGGCCGGCAGCGATGATGACAAGATCCGCAAGGCGCTGGTCAAGATGTATGTGGACAACAACCAGCTCGACATCAGGTATATCAAGGATTACGGATGGGATCCGATCCCGCTTGATGATACACAAGAATCATAATGTCGATATCAGATGATCCGGACTGCATTTTCAAGGGGCGCCCAGTGTTTGGGTGCCCCATTTTTTCGTTCATATTGTGTTCAATCAGACAATTGTGAAACGATTGCGCGGAGTGTTTTGGCTTTTTGCTTTGGGGGAATGAACGGTTGACATTGACACGCCGATTTGCTAAAGTTTATATGGGTTATACCCTAATTTTTGTAGTACAAGTTTAGGAGAATATAGATATGGGAAAAATTATTTTAACGGGAGACCGTCCTACCGGAAGACTTCATGTGGGACATTATGTTGGATCTCTCAGAAGACGTGTGGAATTACAGAATTCGGGAGAGTTCGATAAGACATTTATCATGATTGCGGATGCGCAGGCTTTAACAGATAATTTCGATAATCCGGAGAAGGTGCGCCAGAATATTATCGAGGTAGCGCTGGATTATTTATCTGCGGGGCTTGATCCGGCAAAATCGACGCTTTTTATCCAGTCACAGATTTCAGAATTGACGGAACTGACATTTTTCTATTCCAACCTTGTGACGGTATCAAGACTGCAGCGTAACCCTACGGTTAAATCCGAGATCAAGATGCGTAATTTTGAAACGAGTATTCCGGTTGGATTCTTTACTTATCCGATCAGTCAGGCCGCTGATATCACTGCGTTTAAGGCAACGACGGTTCCGGCCGGAGAGGATCAGCTTCCGATGATTGAACAGACGCGTGAGATTGTCCGCAAGTTTAATTCCATCTATGATGAAGTGCTGGTTGAGCCGGAGGCGCTTCTTCCAGAGAATGAGGCATGTATGCGTCTGCCGGGTACCGATGGAAAGCAGAAGATGAGCAAGTCGTTAGGCAATTGTATTTACCTTTCTGACTCGGAAAAGGATGTGAAGCAGAAGGTTATGAGTATGTACACCGATCCGACGCATATTCAGGTATCCGATCCTGGACATCTGGAAGGAAACAGTGTATTTACTTATCTGGATGCATTCAGCAAGCCGGAGCATTTTGAAGAATATCTGCCGGATTATCATAATCTGGACGAATTAAAGGAACACTATACAAGAGGCGGACTTGGTGATATGAAAGTCAAGAAGTTCCTTAACAATGTACTTCAGGAGGAACTGGCGCCAATCCGTGCGCGCAGAGCGGAATTTGAGAAGGATATTCCGGCTGTCTACGAGATGTTAAAGAAGGGCAGTGATGTGGCGAGAGAGACTGCCGCACAGACTCTGTCTGAGGTAAAACGCGCGATGCAGATTAATTATTTTGATGATGCAGAGCTGATTCGTGCACAGGCTGAAAAATATTCCGGAATCACAGAATAGGATTCGGTAAAAAGCGGAATAATTAAGAATGAATAAAAGTATTTAAGAATTATTTAAGAATGCGTGGGCAGCCTTTACATAGGCTTTTTTCGGGGGTATATTGAGGGCATGAATGAATGCGTGACGGATTCTCCCCGGAATCTGTCTGCGAGAACAATATGAGTATGGAGAGGATAAAGAATGAAAAAATCTGGTTTGGTAGCAACACTTGCAGCAGGTATGCTTTTGCTCGCAGCATGCGGAAGCGGTTCTAAGACGATCGATGCGGCTGCACTTGCATCTTCACTTGCAACAGATATCAGTTATGATGATACATTGGAACAGATCAGCGATGAAGATGTCTCTATGTACATCGAGGTGCCGGAAGGCGTGAAATCCTATGTATACATGGGAAGCGGAAGTACCGCGGAAGAGGTTGCCGTATTTGAGGCACCGGATAAGGACACTGCAGCAACCGTCAAGGAGAATGTGCAGACGTATCTCGATGATCAGTCGGATTCTTTCCAGGATTACATTCCGGAAGAGTCTAAGAGAATCGGAAATGCGGTTCTTGAGCAGAAGGATCAGTACGTGATCCTGTGCGTATCCGGTGATTCGGACGGCGCAAAAGAAATTATAGAGAAAGCGTTTAAATAGTATGGTATTCAGCAGTTTTGTATTTTTACTTGCATTTTTACTGATCGTATTATTCTTACACTATATCTGCCCGGGCAGAGGACGGAACGTGGTGCTTCTTGTTGCCAGCCTGATCTTCTACGCCTGGGGAGAACCGGTGTATGTGTTGATCATGCTGTTCTCAACGGTATTTGATTATACAAACGGTCTTTTAATTGAACACTTCCAGAAGAAAAGCTGCCCGGGGAAAGCAAAGGTTGTTCTGATCATTGATTTGTGTGGAAACCTTGGAATCCTCGGCTTTTTTAAGTATGCAGACTTTTTTATCGGAAATCTGAACACGATTACGGGGGCGGGATTGTCGTTGTTACATATCGCACTGCCGATCGGCATTTCGTTTTATACGTTCCAGACGATGTCCTACACGATTGATGTGTATCGCAAGGTTGTTCCGGCGCAGCGGAATATACTGGATTTCGCAACGTATGTAACGCTGTTCCCGCAGCTGATCGCAGGCCCGATTGTGCAGTACAAGACGGTTGCCAAGGATCTTGCAAACCGCAAAGTCAGCCTTGAGGATTTCTCGGAGGGTGCGTTCCGTTTCTCGGTTGGTCTGGCGAAGAAAGTGCTTCTGGCAAACCAGATCGGAAGTCTCTGGGATACCATTTCACAGTTGCACCAGATGTCCGCTGCCACGGCATGGCTCGGTGCAATTGCATACTCGTTCCAGATTTACTTTGATTTCTCGGGATACTCGGACATGGCGATCGGACTCGGAAGAATGTTCGGTTTCCATTTTCTGGAGAATTTTAACTTCCCATATATGTCAAAGACGATTACAGAATTCTGGAGACGTTGGCATATTTCACTCAGTTCGTGGTTCCGTGAGTATGTGTACATTTCGCTCGGCGGTAATCGTAAGGGCATGAGGCGTCAGCTTTTCAACATTATGGTTGTATGGATGCTGACCGGACTTTGGCACGGTGCAAATTGGAACTTCGTGATGTGGGGCGTTTATTACGGAATCCTTCTCATGATCGAGAAGCTGTTTCTCTTAAAGTGGCTGGATAAGGCACCTGCGTGGATCGGTCATATTTACAGTATGTTCCTTGTGATCATTGGCTGGACGATTTTCGCGCAGACGGACATGGGCCAGCTGATTGATTATCTGAAAGCGATGTTCGGCATTGGTGTGTGTGGTGTAGATTCGGATTTTCTTTATTTCCTGTCGACCAATGCGGTGCTGCTTGCAGCACTTGTACTCTGCTCAATCGATCATCGTATCTGGTTGAAAAAACTTTGGGCAAAACGTGTGACAAATGCGGAAGAAGAGAAAGCATGGAACGATGGAAACATCTACAATATCGGTGTGAATTCCGTACGTTATACAATCGCAAAGTCAGTGATCATGCTTGTGCTGCTTGTACTGGCTTTCGCATTTCTTGTCGGTGACAGCTACAATCCGTTTTTGTATTTCCGGTTCTAGCAATGTCATGCGCAAGGGTTTGAGGTGTTATATAATATGAAGAAAGCAAGACTTACAATTGTTATCGTTTTTATTGCGTTTCTTGTGTTGATTTCGGGCGGAAGTCTTCTGATGAAGGACCGCAAGTTTTCGCCGAACGAGAACCGCTATCTCGCAGAGCCTCCGAAATTGTCCGTGGACAATATCTTAAGCGGCAAATTTCAGGATGGTCTTGAGGATTATTTGAGAGATCAGATCTGTTTTCGCGATGAGTGGATCACAATCAAGACCGGCATCCAAAAAGCCTGTGGTGACACAGATATTGGCGGAGCCTACGTCGGCAAGGACGGCTATGATTTCGAAAAAATCACACCGGAGGATGTCGATGATAAGCTGGCTGCCCGCAACATGAAGGCGGTCAAAGAATATTTTGAGGATGCGTCCGAAACGATCGACAAGGCGCGTTTATCGTTCCTCCTTGTTCCAACTTCCGGACTGATCATGCAGGATAAGCTTCCGAAGAACGCACGCCTTTTTGATCAGGCATCCTACATTGATCAAGTGCAGTCTGCGGTAAGTGATTACAATTTTATTGATGCACGGGATGTATTATCCTCGCATGCGGATCAATATATTTATTATAAAACAGATCATCATTGGACTTCGGACGGCGCTTATTATGCGTATGAGAAGTGGTGTGAGGATACGGGACACGAAGCGGCACCACTGGATGCACTGGAAAAGACAGTGGAGAGTGATAAGTTTCGGGGAAGTCTCTATTCAAAAATACTGGATGCGGGATCGGCGTATGATGAAATCTGGACATACGGACCGAAGGATGGTGCACCTTTTGGAAGTGAGAACTGTCTGGTGACGATGGATGAAAAGGATGAGACCGACAGCGTGTACGACCGCAGCAAGCTTAAGGAGAAAGACAAGTATGCCTTTTTCTTTGGTGGAAATTATGGTGAGGTGCATGTGCAGAATCGGGCAGCAGACGAGGAAAATAAAGGCAGGAATGTTCTGGTAATCAAAGATTCATTTGCAAACAGTTTTGCCCCGTTTCTGACGCAGAATTATGAGAATATTTATATGATTGATCTGCGTTACTACAATGGTGATATGAAGGCATATCTGCAGGAACATGATATTACAGATGTTCTTGTATTATACAATATTTCTAATTTTATCTCCGATCGCAATATTTATAAATTGACCGGAGGTATTTAGGCAAAGGTAGATAAGGGTTCGGAGCTGGACTCCGGGAATAAGGAGATGCGAAAAATGTATACAAAGAAGATTTACGCAGTGCTGCTTGCAGCGGCACTTGCAGCAACAATGTTTGCAGGCTGCGGAAAAGGCAGTGACGATAGCGCAAAGGATACGAAGCCACAGGCGAGTCAGGATGTGGCGGCAACGGAGAATATAGAGGAAACAGAAAATGTGGCGGAAACTGAGAGCCAGGAACCGCAGCCACAGTATCCGGAGATTGTTTCGGATGGAAAAGTGAAAAGCTATCAGAGCGTGGTGACGGTCGATGATGCGGCGTATGAATTATACACATATCTGGATGATGCGGCAGGAAACTATGCAGACAGTATCAATAAAGTTGCCTCTGCGCTGGAAGGCAAGGCAGATGTCTATGACATGGTGATTCCGCTCAGCTCGGAAATTACATTCCCGGATAACTTACGAGGCGAAATCAATTCGACGGATCAGCATCAGGCAATGCAGGATATTCAGGCGAAGATGAATGACAAGGTTAAGTCCGTCGATATCTATGATGCCTTAATGCAGCATCGTAATGAATATATTTATTTCCGGACGGATCATCATTGGACGGCACTTGGAGCATACTATGCGTACCAGCAGCTTTGTGCCGCAAAAGGAATTGAACCGGAGGATTTAAGCGGATATGAGACGAAAGAGTTTGACGGATTCCTTGGTTCTTTCTATAATGATACTAGTGATGCAAAGCTAAAAGCAAATCCGGATGTGGTTACGGCATATCTGCCGCATGATGAGAGTATTCTTCATGTGACGGCGTCAGACGGAACGAAGTATGACTGGCCGGTAATCTATGATGTGTCCAACTATGGCGCGGGACTCAAATATAGTACCTTTATTGCAAGTGATAATCCATACACGGAGATAGAAAATAAATCTCTTACGGATGGAAGCTCCTGCGTGGTTGTAAAAGAGTCGTTCGGCAATGCCTTTATTCCGTTTCTGGTTGACCATTACCAGACAATTTATGTGATTGATTATCGCTATTGGACTGGAAGCGTCAGTAAACTGGCTGAGGAAAAAGGTGCTTCGGACGTAATATTCCTCAACAACCTGTCGATGATCCGCAACAAGAGTCTGGTTGGAAAGCTGCATCGGATTCTGTAACGTACGACAGGAAAGAAGGAGGGAATTCCCTTGGTTAAGTATTATAAAACCGATGATCGCAAGATCCACGAAGAAGAAATGATCCAGAATGGTGTATGGATTCAAATGGTAAATCCAAGCGTCGCGGAGGGGCAGATGGTCGCGGATGCTTTGGGCGTGGATATTGAAGATGTACTGGCAGCACTTGATGAAGAGGAAAGTTCCCGTATTGAGCTTCAGGATGGATATACGTTAATTCTTGTGGATATTCCGTCGATTGAGATCCGCCATGAAAAGGAATCCTATACGACAATCCCTCTTGGAATTATTATTACACAGGACGAGATCATTACCGTCTGCACGGAAGATACACCGGTGCTGCAGGCCTTTTTAAATAATCGTGTGAAGGAATTCAGTACGAAGAAGAAGCTTCGTTTTGTATACCAGATTCTGTACCGTATCGCGGTCCTCTACCAAAGTGATCTGCGTATTATTGACAAGATGCGTACAGAGATCGAGGAACGTGTCGGCGATGATACCGAAGAAGTCGATCTGATCGCGCTTCACGAGCTGGAATCCACACTCGTATACTTTGCAACATCGCTCCGTGCAAATGGAGTTGTGCTGGATCGACTGACAAGATACAAGAGATTGGAGCAGTATCCGGAAGATAAGGAATTGCTTGGTGATGTGATCGTCGAGAACAAGCAGGCAATCGAGATGACGGGAATTTACCGTGATATCATCAATGGTACCAGAGAGCTTCTCTCCTCTGTCATTGACAACCGAATGAACAGTATCATGAAATCCCTGACGGTCATTACATTGATTATGGCTATCCCAACGGTTGTTTCCGGTATCTATGGTATGAACGTGGATTCGCAGTGGGTTCCGTTTGCGCATGTGCAGAATGGATTTGGAATCATCTGTGGAATCATTGTAATCATCTGTGTGCTTATATTTATCTTTTTGCGCAAAAAGCGTATTTTTTAGAATTGAAATAGAGAAAGCGAAAGCGTGGCTGAAAATTCAGTCACGCTTTTATAATGAAATCTTTCAAAATGCATATTGCATAAGGAAGAAGTTTACTTTGCCTGGAACCTTCCACTGGCTCCGCAAGGGAGAACAAGTCCATTGGAGGATACCGGCAGACCGATCTCTTCCGCGGTGATCGTTCCGTTGTATTTGCCGAGTACTGTGTGCATCATATAGGACAGTACTGCAGGTTGAAGTCCGGTCGTATAGGAATTGATCAGAAAGAAAAGCGGATCGTCCGTCAGAATCTGGGAACAAAGCTGCACGAGCGGATAGACACTCTCCTCGATTTTCCAGATTTCTCCCTTTGGTCCGCGGCCGTAAGAAGGCGGATCCATGATGATTGCATCGTAGTGGTTGCCGCGGCGGATCTCACGCTCAACAAATTTTACACAGTCGTCCACGAGCCAGCGGATCGGCGCATCTTTCAGCCCGGATGAGACGGCATTCTCTTTGGCCCAGGTAACCATTCCCTTAGAAGCGTCCACATGTGTCACACTTGCGCCTGCCGCTGCAGCGGCGATGGTTGCGCCTCCGGTGTAGGCGAACAGGTTTAATACTTTAACCGGTCTGCCGCTTTTGACTGCGTCGGCAATCAGCGTGGAGAACCAGTTCCAATTGGCAGCCTGTTCCGGAAACAGACCGGTGTGTTTAAAACTGAATGGCTTCAAGTGAAAAGTAAGTTCCTTATTAATAGGAAGAGGGTAGTGAATGGTCCACTCCTGCGGGAGATCAAAGAACTCCCATTCTCCGCCGCCTTTGGAACTTCTGTGATAATGACCGTTCATGCGCTTCCAGCCCTTCTCCTGCTTCGGGGTATCCCAGATGACCTGCGGATCCGGACGAACCAATAAGTACTTGCCCCAGCGCTCAAGCTTCTCGCCGCGGGAACAGTCAATGACTTCGTAATCTTTCCATTTATCTGCTAACCACATGTGTAAATCCTCCTGTATGGTGATCGTGTTTCTTCTATATATAATAGAACTGCAATGCAAATTCCTACTTGAAAAAAATCTGCACTTATCATACCATGATTTTGCAGAATGGAATACCTTTTTGCACATTTTAAAGAAAATAAAATTTTTTTGAAAAACTACTTGTCAAATCAAGGATTGTCATGTATAATATCACTTGCTGTGGCATGATAGCTGTGAAACGTGAGGTTGCTGCCTACAAATTGGCAGGTTTTCCGTGGAGCGAATGTCAAGTTAGGAAACTGACGACAAGTCACTGTACAGACAATATGATCTACAACGAAGAAGTAGAATGATGTGTGGAATGCTTAAGGGATGTGAGCAGAAAGCGTGCGGCTGAGCGGCTGCAAGAGAACTGTTGCGAACATCATCCGGGCTTGGACAGAAATGACTGACGAATTGTTAGCCATAAGGAATCTGTCGCAAGCGACCACCCTTATGGCAGGAACCACACGGGTATGTGTACAGTCACCGCTTGTCGTACTATTTAAAAGTGCGAAAAGGAGGCGACTTTTTTTATGGCAAGTCAAGTAATGAGAATCACTCTCAAGGCTTATGATCACGAATTAGTTGATTCATCAGCAAAGAAAATCATCGAGACTGTAAAGAAGAACGGATCACAGGTGAGCGGACCGGTACCTCTTCCTACAAAGAAGGAAGTAGTTACAATTCTTAGAGCTACTCACAAGTACAAAGATTCCCGTGAACAGTTCGAGCAGAGAACTCATAAGAGACTTATCGATATCGTGACACCAACACAGAAGACTGTTGATGCATTATCTCGTTTAGAGATGCCTGCAGGTGTTTACATCGATATCAAAATGAAACAGAAGTAATTACTGTTTCGAAATGATTTAAGATATCCCTGAATAGTTCATATAGATATGGCTGCTCTAGGATGAACGGTTCCGCTACTCCGAAGCCAATTAATTCTTCGCGGATTGGCAAGTCGGGCATGAAGCGTTCCGCTGTAGAAAACAGGAGGTAAAAAATGAAGAAAGCAATTTTAGCAACAAAAGTCGGAATGACTCAGATCTTCAATGCAGACGGCGTATTAGTGCCGGTTACTGTATTACAGGCTGGTCCATGTGTTGTTACTCAGGTTAAGACTGTTGAGAACGACGGATACAGCGCAGTTCAGGTTGGTTTTGTTGACAAGAAGGAAAAGGTTGTTAACAAGGACGCCAACGGTAAGAAAGAAATTCGCAACAGACATGGCGTAAACAAAGCTCAGATGGGACACTTCGCTAAGGCTGGTGTATCTGGTAAGAGATTTGTACGTGAGTTCAAGTTTGAGAATGCAGCAGATTACAATTTAGCAGATGAGATCAAGGCTGACATCTTCGCAGAAGGAGATAAGGTTGATGTTACTGCAATTTCCAAAGGTAAAGGTTTCCAGGGTGCTATCAAGAGATTAGGTCAGCACAGAGGACCTATGGCTCATGGTTCTAAGTTCCATCGTCATCAGGGTTCTAACGGTGCATGTTCTTCTCCAAGCCGTGTATTCAAGGGAAAAGGAATGCCTGGACACATGGGAAGCGTAAAGGTTACAACTCAGAATCTTGAGGTTGTAAGAGTTGACGCTGAGAACAACTTACTGCTGATCAAGGGTGCTGTCCCAGGAGCAAAGAAAGCTCTGATCACAGTTAAAGAGACCACAAAGACTCGTAAATAGTGCATAGTAAGAAAGGAGGAACTTTACGATGGCTAAAGTAGCTGTTTATAACATGGAAGGTAAAGAAGTTGATTCAATCGAATTAAACGATTCCATTTTCGGCGTAGAAATTAATGAGCATTTAGTTCATATGGCTGTGCTTCAGCAGCTTGCAAATAATCGTCAGGGAACACAGAAGGCTAAGACACGTTCTGAAGTTCGCGGTGGCGGAAGAAAACCATGGAGACAGAAGGGAACCGGTCATGCAAGACAGGGATCTACAAGAGCTCCACAGTGGACAGGTGGCGGAGTTGTATTTGCTCCAGTACCAAGAGATTACTCATTCAAGCTTAACAAGAAGGAAAAGAGAGCGGCATTAAAGTCTGTACTTACTTCTAAGGTGGCAGAGAACAAGTTCGTAGTAGTTGATGAACTTAAGATGGATGAGATCAAGACAAAGAAGTTCGTTCAGGTTATGAAGAACCTTGATTCTGAGAAGGCATTAGTTGTATTAAACGATATGGATACAAACGTTATCGCATCTGCAGCTAATATCCCAACAGTTAAGACTGCTCAGACAAACGAGTTGAATGTATTTGATGCATTAAAGTATGATAAGGTAGTCGTAACTAAGGCTGCTCTTGCAACAATCGAGGAGGTGTATGCATAATGGCAAACGTACAGTATTATGATGTAATCCTCAAACCAGTAGTAACTGAGAAGAGTATGGCAGCTATGGCTGAGAAGAAATACACATTTCTTGTTCATCCGGAAGCAAACAAGACCATGATCAAAGAAGCAGTAGAGAGAATGTTCGAAGGCACAAAGGTTGCCAAGGTCAACACAATGAATTGTGAAGGCAAGAACAAGAGACGCGGAATGGTAACTGGTAAGACTGCTAAGACAAAGAAAGCAATCGTTCAGTTAACAGAGGACAGCAAGGATATCGAGATCTTCGCTGGATTATAATTCCGTAAAGGAACACTTGCATAAGAGTTGCTTCGCAAGCAAGTGCGTAGGTAATACTTCAAAGAAGCATTACAGATTATGCGTCAGCGATGACGCGATAATGAAAACATCGAAAGGAGAAAAACAATGGGAATTAAGACATATAACCCATATACACCTTCCAGAAGAAATATGACTGGTTCAGATTTCTCAGAGATTACAAAGACAACTCCTGAGAAGTCACTTGTTACTTCTTTAAAGAAGAACGCTGGTCGTAACAATCAGGGTAAAATCACAGTTAGACACCAGGGTGGTGGAAACAGAAGAAAATACAGAATCATCGATTTCAAGAGAAGAAAAGATGGTATTCCGGCAACTGTAATCGGTATCGAGTACGATCCGAACAGAACAGCAAATATCGCTTTGATCTGCTATGCAGACGGCGAGAAGGCATATATCTTAGCACCTGCAGGATTAACCGACGGAATGAAGGTTATGAATGGACCAGAGGCTGAGGTAAGAGTTGGAAACTGCTTACCACTTGAGAATATCCCAGTTGGTACACAGATCCACAACATCGAGTTACTTCCTGGCAAGGGTGGACAGTTAGTTCGTTCTGCAGGACTTAGCGCACAGCTTATGGCTAAGGAAGGAAAGTACGCAACACTTCGTCTTCCTTCAGGCGAGATGAGAATGGTTCCAATTCAGTGTAGAGCAACAATCGGTGTTATCGGAAACGGTGACCATAACCTCGTAAATATTGGTAAGGCTGGACGTAAGCGTCACATGGGTGTTCGCCCAACAGTTCGTGGTTCTGTTATGAACCCTAATGACCATCCACACGGTGGTGGTGAAGGTAAGGCTCCAGTAGGTCGTCCAGGACCATGTACTCCATGGGGCAAGCCTGCACTCGGTCTGAAGACCAGAAAGAAGAACAAGCAGTCTAACAAGCTTATCGTAAGAAGAAGAGACGGTAGAGCTATCAAATAATTAGGAGGTTGAAGAAATGGCACGTTCACTTAAAAAAGGACCATTTGCTGATGAAAGCTTACTGAAAAAAGTAGATGCTATGAACGCTTCCGGAGACAAGTCCGTTATCAAGACTTGGTCCCGTCGTTCTACTATTTTCCCATCTTTCGTTGGACACACAATCGCTGTTCATGATGGAAGAAAGCATGTTCCGGTATATGTTACTGAGGATATGGTTGGACACAAGCTCGGTGAGTTCGTTGCAACAAGAACTTACAGAGGACATGGAAAAGACGAGAAGAAATCAGGCGTGAGATAAGATTTAGTGAAAGGAGGTTTCATCCATGGCAAAAGGACATAGATCCCAGATCAAGAGAGAGAGAAATGAAGTAAAAGATACAAGACCTTCAGCTAAGTTATCTTATGCTAGAGTGTCCGTACAGAAAGCTTGCTTCGTATTAGATGCAATTCGTGGTAAAGATGTAGCAACTGCACTTGCAATTGTTTCATATAACCCAAGATACGCTTCAAGCGTTGTAGAGAAGCTGTTAAAGTCAGCAATCGCTAACGCTGAGAACAATAATGGAATGAAAGCAGAGAACCTTTATGTAGCAGAGTGTTACGCAAATAAGGGACCAACAATGAAGAGAATTCATCCTAGAGCACAGGGTAGAGCTTACAGAATCGAGAAGAGAATGAGCCACATTACAATCGTGCTTGATGAAAGATAGGAGGCAATCATGGGACAGAAAGTTAATCCTCATGGATTAAGAGTCGGCGTTATCAAAGATTGGGATTCTAAATGGTATGCAGATGGTGATTTCGCTGATTACTTAGTAGAAGATTACAATATCAGAACATTTTTAAAGAAGAAATTATATGCAGCTGGTGTTTCTAAGATTGAGATCGAGAGAGCATCAGACCGCGTAAAGGTTATCATTTACACAGCTAAGCCAGGTGTTGTAATTGGTAAGGGCGGAGCAGAGATCGAGAAGATCAAAGCAGAAGTTCAGAAGCTTACAGACAAGAAGTTAGTTGTTGATATCAAAGAAGTAAAGAGACCTGACCGTGACGCTCAGTTAGTAGCTGAGAACATCGCTTTACAGCTTGAGAACCGTGTTTCTTTCCGTAGAGCAATGAAGTCTTGCATGGGTCGTGCAATGAAGAGCGGTGCAAAGGGTATTAAGACCTCTTGTTCCGGACGTCTTGGCGGAGCTGATATGGCTCGTACAGAGTTCTACTCTGACGGAACTATCCCGCTTCAGACACTTCGTGCAGATATCGATTATGGATTCGCAGAGGCAGATACAACTTACGGTAAAGTTGGTGTTAAGGTTTGGATCTACCGTGGCGAAGTGCTTCCTACAAAGGGTAATAAGGAAGGAGGAGCTCAGTAATTATGTTAATGCCTAAGAGAGTTAAACATCGTAAACAGTTCCGTGGTTCCATGGCTGGTAAAGCTACCAGAGGAAACAAGATCACATATGGTGAGTATGGTATCGTAGCATTAGAGCCTTGCTGGATCAAAGCTAATCAGATCGAGGCAGCCCGTGTCGCTATGACAAGACACATCAAGCGTGGTGGTAAAGTTTGGATCAAGATTTTCCCGGAGAAGCCTGTAACACATAAGCCTATGGGTGTTCGTATGGGTAAAGGAAAAGGTGCCCTTGAGTATTGGGTAGCTGTAGTTAAACCAGGTAGAGTATTATTTGAAATCTCCGGTGTTCCGGAAGACGTAGCGAAAGAAGCTTTACGTCTTGCTACACATAAATTACCTTGCAAATGTAAAGTAGTTTCACGTGCAGATTTAGAAGGCGGTGAGTCAAATGAAAACTAGTGCATATTTAGAAGAATTAAAGACACTTTCTGTTGCTGACTTACAGGCACAGTTAGTTGATGCGAAAAAGGAACTTTTCAATTTGAGATTCCAGAATGCAACCAATCAGTTAGATAACACAGCAAGAATTAAGGAAGTTCGCAAGAATATTGCTAGAATTCAGACTGTTATCACCGAGAAGGCAAGCATCGCTGAGTAATCCCAACCGCATCTGCTGACAGAGTGCAGATGCTCAGGCAATGCAGAACATGCATTACATTTTCAGAAAGGAGACTTCGGTCGTGGAAGAAAGAAATCTTAGAAAAACACGTGTAGGTGTTGTTGTAAGCGATAAGATGGATAAGACAATCGTTGTAGCTGTAAAGAACAATGAGAGACATCCACTTTACAACAAGATTGTAAAAAAGACTTATAAATTAAAAGCTCATGACGAGAACAACGATGCTAAGATCGGTGATACCGTTAGAGTAATGGAAACAAGACCTTTATCTAAAGATAAGAGATGGAGACTTGTAGAAATCATGGAAAGAGCAAAATAATAAAAGGAGGCTACAAGCATGGTACAGCAGGAAAGCAGACTCAAGGTTGCTGATAACACTGGCGCTAAAGAGTTACTTGTTATCCGCGTTATGGGTGGATCTACCAGAAGATATGCGAACATCGGTGATGTAATCGTTGCTACTGTTAAAGATGCAACACCAGGCGGTGTTGTTAAAAAAGGCGATGTTGTTAAGGCCGTAGTTGTTCGTTCAGTAAAAGGTGCTCGTCGTAAAGACGGATCTTATATTAAGTTTGATGAGAATGCAGCAGTTATTATCAAGGACGACAAGACTCCAAGAGGAACTCGTATCTTTGGACCAGTAGCTCGTGAGCTTCGTGAGAAACAGTTCATGAAAATTGTTTCTCTGGCTCCAGAAGTATTATAGGAGGAACGAAGATGGCAAGTATGAAGATCAAAAAAGGCGATATGGTTAAGGTTATCGCTGGAAGAGATAAGGATAAAGAGGGCAAGGTTATTGCCGTAAATAAGAAAGACAACACACTCCTCGTTGAAGGTGTCAACATGGTTACAAAGCATGCTAAGCCTAGCATGGCTAACCAGCAGGGCGGAATCCTTCATCAGGAAGGACCTATTGATGCATCGAACGTTATGTTCCTTCACAAGGGTAAGGCTACTCGCGTAGGCTTCAAGATGGATGGAGACAAGAAAGTTCGTTACGCTAAATCAACAGGCGATGTTATCGATTAATTGAAGAGAGGAGGACAAAACATTGAGTAGACTTAAAGAGCAGTACGAAAATGAGATCAAAGACGCAATGATCAAAAAGTTCGGTTACAAGAATACAATGGAGGTTCCAAAGCTTGACAAGATCGTAGTTAACATGGGTGTTGGTGAGGCTAAGGAGAACGCAAAGATTCTTGAGGCAGCTGTAAAGGACATGGAGGCCATCACAGGTCAGAAGGCCGTTACAACAAAGGCTAAGAACGCTATCGCTAACTTCAAGATCAGAGAGAACATGCCAATCGGATGTAAGGTTACATTACGTGGCGAGAAGATGTATGAGTTCGCTGATCGTCTTATCAACTTAGCATTACCTCGTGTACGTGACTTCAGAGGCGTTAATCCTAACGCATTTGACGGACGTGGAAACTACGCACTTGGTATCAAGGAGCAGATTATCTTCCCTGAGATCGAGTACGATAAGGTAGATAAGGTTCGTGGTATGGATATCATCTTTGTTACAACAGCAAAGACTGATGAAGAGGCACGTGAGTTATTGACTCTGTTCAATATGCCATTCGCTAAATAATTAGGAGGGAATTTTAATGGCTAAGACAAGTATGAAAGTTAAACAGCAGCGTAAACCAAAATTCTCTACTAGAGAATACACACGTTGCAGAATTTGTGGACGTCCACATTCAGTTTTAAGAAAATACGGAATCTGCAGAGTATGTTTCCGTGAGTTAGCATATAAAGGTCAGATCCCAGGCGTTAAGAAGGCATCTTGGTAAACCTTTAAGAGAAAAGTAGTAATCCAAAAGGAGGAAAAATGTCATGATGATGACAAGTGATCCAATTGCAGATATGCTTACAAGAATTCGTAATGCAAATACTGCAAAACATGATACAGTAGATATTCCAGCATCCAAGATCAAAATTGCTATCGCTGGCATCCTTGTTGATGAAGGATTCATCGAGAAGTATGACATCATCGAGGATGGTAACTTCAAGACAATCCGCGTTACTTTAAAGTATGGCGCAGATAAGAACGAGAAGATCATTACAGGTATTAAGAGAATCTCTAAGCCAGGTTTACGTGTATACGCTGGCAAGGACGAGATCCCGAGTGTACTTGGTGGATTAGGAATCGCAATCCTTTCTACAAACCAGGGTATCGTAACTGACAAGGAAGCTAGAAAGCTTAAAGTTGGTGGCGAGGTATTAGCATTTGTATGGTAATCATACAAAAGGTTTTCCCAAAAGTATAAACCGGTCGTATGACCGGACATACAATAGAAACTATTAAATCATCCAAAAATATAGGAGGTACGGGCATGTCACGTATAGGAAGAATGCCAATCGCAGTTCCGGCTGGAGTAACAGTTGAGATTGCAGAAAATAATCATGTGACTGTAACAGGTCCAAAGGGTACTCTTGAGAGAACACTTCCATCTGAGATGGACATCAAATTAGAGAACTCTGAAATCGTAGTAACAAGACCAAATGACTTAAAGAAAATGAAATCCTTACATGGATTAACAAGAACACTCATTAACAACATGGTAGTTGGTGTTACTGAGGGTTACACAAAGACTCTTGAAGTTAATGGTGTAGGTTATAGAGCTTCTAAGTCTGGAAAGAAGCTTACACTCAACTTAGGATACTCTCATCCGGTTGAGATGGAAGATCCGGAAGGACTCGAGGCAGTAGTTGAGGATAACAAGATTATCATCAAAGGTATTGATAAAGAAAAAGTTGGCCAGTACGCAGCTGAAATCAGAGATAAGAGAAGACCTGAGCCATACAAGGGCAAGGGAATCAAGTATGCTGATGAGGTTATTAGACGTAAGGTTGGTAAGACTGGTAAGAAATAATTAAAGGAGTGGACAAGAAATGGTTAGTAAAAAATCAAGAACAGAAGTTCGTGAAAAGAAACATAGCAGAATGCGTAATCATCTTGCAGGTACAGCAGAGCGTCCTCGTTTAGCTGTATTCAGAAGTAATAACCATATGTATGCTCAGATTATTGATGATACAGTTGGAAATACACTCGTTTCTGCATCAACACTTGACAAGGATATCAAGGCAGAGCTCGAGAAGACTAATAACGTAGATGCAGCAGCAAAGCTTGGTACTGTAATCGCAAAGAAAGCATTAGATAAAGGTATTTCAACTGTTGTCTTCGATAGAGGCGGTTTTATTTACGCAGGAAAAGTTAAAGCATTAGCTGAAGCAGCAAGAGAAGCTGGCTTAGAGTTTTAGGAGGAGACAAACATGAAACGTGAAATCATTGATGCTAGTCAATTAGAATTAGTTGACCAGGTAGTTGACATCAAGCGTGTAACAAAGGTTGTTAAGGGTGGACGTAACATGCGTTTCACAGCTCTCGTTGTTGTTGGTGACAAAAACGGTCATGTTGGCGCTGGTCTTGGAAAGGCAGCTGAAATTCCTGAAGCTATCCGTAAGGGAAAAGAAGATGCAATCAAGAGCCTGATCAGTGTTAAATTAGACGAGAATAACTCTATTACACATGATGTAACAGGAAAATACACAGGTGCTTCTGTATTATTAAAGAAGTCTCCTGAAGGTACTGGTATCATCGCTGGTGGTCCAGCTCGTTCCGTATGTGAGCTTGCCGGAATCACTAACATCCGTACCAAGTCTATGGGATCTAACAATAAGCAGAACGTTGTACTTGCTACAATCGAGGCACTTTCTCAGCTTAGAAGCCCAGAAGAAGTTGCAAAGCTTCGCGGCAAGTCCGTAGAAGAAATCTTAGGTTAAGGAGGAGCTATTAAGAGATGGCAGATAAAGTTAAAGTAACACTTATTAAGTCAACAATCGGTGCTGTTCCTAAGAACAAGAAGACGATCGAAGCTCTTGGATTAACTAAGTTAAATAAGACTGTTGAGTTGCCAAACAACGCAGCTACACAGGGCTCACTTCGTAAGGTTGCACCATACGTTAAAGTAGAAGAAGTTTAAGAATAAGACAAGGAGGTGCCAAAATGGATTTATCTAGTTTAAAAGCAGCTGAAGGTTCAGCTCATAGCGATAATTTCAGAAGAGGCCGTGGACATGGTTCAGGAAACGGTAAGACCGCTGGTAAGGGCCATAAGGGTCAGAAAGCTCGTTCTGGAGCACCAAGACCAGGTTTTGAAGGTGGCCAGATGCCATTATACAGAAGATTACCTAAGAGAGGTTTCAAGTGCAGAAACTCTAAGGAAATCATCGGTATTAACCTCTCTGCTCTTGAGCAGTTCGATAACGATGCAGTCGTATCAGTAGAGACACTGATCGAGGCTGGTGTTGTTAAGAACCCAAGAGATGGAGTTAAGATTCTTGGCAATGGAGAGTTTACTAAGAAGCTGACAGTCCAGGCTAATGCATTCAGCGCTAGCGCTAAGGAAAAGATTGAAGCTCTTGGTGGAAAAGCAGAGGTGATCTAATGCTCGAGACACTTCGTAATGCATTTAAAATTAAAGATATTCGTAACAGAATTCTCTTTACATTTTTTATGTTAGTTGTAATCCGGATCGGAAGTGAGCTTCCGGCTCCGGGTGTCAACGGAGAAGTTTTCAAACAGTGGTTTGAAAGTCAGTCCGCTGACGGATTCGGATTTTTTAATGCGATCACTGGTGGTTCATTCCTGAACATGTCTGTATTCGCACTTAACATTACTCCGTATATTACATCTTCCATTATTATTCAGTTGCTCACGATCGCAATTCCGAAGCTTGAGGAAATGCAGCGTGACGGTGAAGAGGGAAGAAAGAAAATGACTGCAATTACACGTTACCTGACTGTTGCACTTGCATTGATTCAGGCCGTTGCAATGACAATCTTTTTCTATCGTGGAGATCAGCTGACATCAAGCGGACCTCTGACATTTATCATGGTTGTGACAGGTCTGACTGCAGGTTCTACTGTGCTGATGTGGATTGGTGAGCGTATCACGGAAAAGGGAGTCGGAAATGGTATTTCGATTGTTTTGACAATCAACATTATTTCCCGTATTCCTCAGGATCTTGGAACTCTCTGGAGTCAGTTCATTGCAAACAAGTCTATTCCAAAGGCAATCGTTGCTGCACTTATTATTTGTGCAATCATCGTTGCAATGGTAGTGTTTGTAGTATTCCTTCAGGACGCTGAGAGAAGAATTCCTGTTCAGTATTCCAAGAAGATTCAGGGACGCAAGCAGGTTGGTGGTCAGCAGACACATATTCCTCTTAAAGTTAACACCGGCGGTGTTATTCCGGTCATCTTTGCTCAGTCATTGATGCAGACACCGGTAATTATCGCAAGTGTACTTGGAAAAGGAAACGGAACCGGTATTGGCAGCAAGATTCTGCGTGGATTATCCCAGTCCAACTGGTGTGATCCGGAGCAGCCGATTTACTCAATCGGACTTGTTGTTTATCTGTTACTGCTTGTCGCTTTTGCATATTTCTATACAGAGATTACCTTTAATCCGTTAGAGATTGCAGACAATATGAAGAAATCAGGCGGATTCATTCCTGGAATCAGACCAGGAAAGCCAACAAGCGATTACTTAAGCAATATGCTTCATTACATCGTATTTATCGGAGCAGTTGGTCTTGCAATCGTTGCTGTAATTCCGATCTTCTTCAATGGCGTATTTAACGCTGATGTTTCCTTTGGTGGAACATCCATCATCATTATCGTTGGTGTAATCATTGAGACATTAAAGCAGATTGAATCACAGATGAGAGTTCGTTATTATAAGGGATTTTTGAACGATTAATTATGTTTTGGAGATACTGTCTACAGTATCTCCATTCGTAATATAAAGAATGGAGAAAAGAATGAAAATTATTATGTTAGGGGCTCCGGGAGCTGGAAAAGGAACACAGGCAAAGCAGATCGCAGCGAAGTATCAGATTCCACATATCTCAACAGGAGACATTTTCCGTGCCAACATTAAGAATGGTACAGAATTAGGAAAGAAAGCAAAAACTTATATGGATCAGGGAGCTCTTGTTCCGGATGAACTGACTTGTGATCTTGTAATGGATCGTATCCAGCAGGATGACTGCAAGAACGGATTCGTACTTGACGGTTTCCCAAGAACAATTCCTCAGGCAGAGGCACTTGATGCAGCACTTAAGAAGATCAGCGAGTCTATGGACTATGCAATCGATGTAGATGTTCCAGATGAGAACATTGTAAATCGTATGGGTGGACGTCGTGCCTGCTTAAATTGTGGAGCGACATACCATATCGTATTCAATCCGACTAAGGTAGAAGGCAAGTGTGACGCATGCGGAAGCGATACCGTACTTCGTGATGATGATAAGCCAGAGACCGTTCAGAAGCGTCTGAGTGTATATCATGAGCAGACCCAGCCGCTGATCGATTACTATAAGGCACAGGGAATCTTAAAGTCTGTAGATGGCACACAGCCGATGGATAAGGTATTTACCGATATCGTCGCAATCTTAGGTGAATAAAATGACGATAACGATTAAATCTTCCGAAGAGATAGCACTGATGCGTGAGGCTGGACGAATCCTTGCCAAAGTACATCAGAATCTTGGAAAAGAAATTAAGCCAGGAATGTCAACATTGGACATTGATCGGTTGGGAGAAGAGATGATCCGTAGCTTCGGATGTATTCCTTCCTTTAAAAATTATTGCGGATATCCGGCATCGATTTGTGTATCGGTGAATGACGAAGTTGTCCACGGAATTCCGACAGATAAGAGAATTATTGAAGAAGGCGACATCGTAAGTCTGGATGCGGGAGTTATTTACAAAGGGTATCATTCCGATGCAGCCCGAACGGTTGCTGTGGGGGAAGTGAGTGAAGAGGCTCGTTTATTGATCGAGCGGACCAGACAGTCCTTCTTTGAAGGAATGAAGATGGCCACCGCGGGAAAGCATCTTCATGATATCTCAAGGGCAATCGGCGATTATGCAGAGAAATTTGGATACGGAGTTGTCCGTGATCTGTGTGGACACGGAATTGGAAGCCACCTTCACGAAGAACCGGAGATTCCGAATTTCAGACAGTGGCGCAGAGGCCCGAAGCTTCGCGCAGGAATGACGCTTGCGGTGGAACCAATGATCGATATTGGTACGGCCGATGTGTTCTGGATGGATGATGAGTGGACCGTTGTTACGGCAGATCATTCATTATCGGCACACTATGAGAACACGATTCTTATTACGGAGGGCAAGCCGGAGATCCTTTCTCTTACCGAGGAGGAAAAAGAAGCCGGATTGTTAGATCTCATTTAACAACATTAAGTTCAATTGATTCAATTCAGGAGGAAAGAAAGTTATGTCAAAAGCAGACGTTATTGAAGTAGAAGGCGTAGTAGTTGAGAAACTTCCAAACGCATTTTTTAAAGTAGAACTCGAGAATGGTCATCAGATCCTGGCAACCATCAGCGGAAAGCTTCGTATGAATTTTATCCGTATTCTGCCGGGAGATAAGGTGACAATTGAGATGTCTCCATACGATTTGACCAAGGGAAGAATTATTTGGAGAGATAAATAAAATAATTATTGACTTCCATGAAGTGTCTGTGTATAATGTTATACGGACACTTTTGGAAAAGTACCTAGGAGATAGCGGGAATCCGCAAAAATAGGGCTTTTATAGAGAAAGGAGGATTTGCTGTGAAGGTAAGATCATCAGTTAAGCCTATTTGCGAGAAATGCAAAGTCATCAAGAGAAAAGGAAGCATCAGAATTATCTGTGAGAATCCAAAGCATAAGCAGAGACAGGGTTAATTACGAAAGTAAGCGATAACCCTGCTTTTGTGCGTTGTGATATCCTTTTCACAATGGAATCCGGGTAGAGGATTTCAATTCATTATGTGCGGCTGCAGCGCAGAATATTGGCGCTGTTCATAATAAACAGAGGCATATCTGGGTGTGCATCATTATACCGAGTGATGTATATCAAATATGCAAATATGGAACCCCTTTTGACATACACACATTTCAGGACGTGCAACCGTAGCTGTATGCCGGCTGGGGACGGAATGCGTATATTGTTGCAGATATACTTATGACTACTAATAATCAGAAAATTTTATGGAGGTGTAAACACACATGGCTCGTATTGCAGGTGTAGATTTACCAAGAGAAAAACGTGTAGAAATCGGTTTAACTTACATCTACGGAATCGGTAGAACAAGTTCCAACCGTATCCTTGAAGCTGCTAATGTAGATCCTAGCACACGTGTTAGAGATTTAACTGACGACGAGGTTAAAAGAATCAGTGCAGTCATCGATGAGACACAGACTGTAGAAGGTGATTTAAGAAGAGAGATCGCTCTTAATATTAAGAGACTTCAGGAGATCGGATGCTATCGTGGAATCCGTCACAGAAAGGGACTTCCTGTTCGTGGACAGAAGACAAAGACTAACGCCAGAACAAGAAAAGGTCCTAAGAGAACTGTAGCAAACAAGAAGAAATAATTAATTTTGAGAAAGTAGGTTAGTTTAGATATGGCTAAGAACGTTGCAAAGAAAACAACAAAAAAGCGCGTAAAGAAAAACGTTGAACGCGGACAGGCACACATTCAGGCATCTTTCAACAATACAATTGTAACTCTTACAGATACTGAAGGAAACGCTTTATCATGGGCAAGTGCTGGTGGTCTTGGATTTAGAGGTTCAAAGAAATCTACTCCATATGCTGCACAGATGGCAGCAGAAACTGCTACAAAGGCAGCATTAATTCACGGATTAAAGACAGTTGATGTATTCGTTAAGGGTCCGGGATCAGGACGTGAGGCAGCTATTCGTGCCCTTTCCGCTTGCGGTCTTGAAGTTACATCCATCAGAGACGTAACTCCAGTTCCTCATAACGGATGCCGTCCACCAAAGCGCAGAAGAGTTTAATTAGGAGGTATCGATTAAGATGGCAGTTAATAAAGTACCTGTACTGAAAAGATGTAGATCCCTTGGTTTAGAGCCAAGTTATTTAGGATATGATAAGAAGTCTAAGAGAAATCTTCAGAGAGCAAACCGTAAGGTATCTGAGTACGGACTTCAGTTACGTGAGAAGCAGAAGGCTAAGTTCATCTATGGTGTATTAGAGAAGCCTTTCCGTAACTACTATAAGAAAGCAGATAAGATGAGAGGATTAACAGGTCCTAACCTTATGACAATCCTTGAGTCAAGACTTGATAACGTAGTATTCCGTCTTGGTTTCGCAAGAACAAGAAAGGAAGCTAGACAGATCGTTGATCACAAGTTCGTAACCGTTAACGGTAAGGTTGTAAACATTCCTTCTTACTTAGTTAAGGCTGGCGATGTAATCGAGATCAAAGAGAGCAAGAAGAACATTCAGCGTATGAAGGACATCGTTGAGGTAGCTGGTGGAAGAATCGTTCCAGAGTGGTTAGACATTGATGCTGAGAAGCTTCAGGGAACTGTTAAGGAATTACCTTCACGTGAGCAGATCGACGTTCCTGTAAACGAGATGTTAATCGTCGAGTTATACTCTAAGTAATTAGCTTGATGTAGTGCATGAGTTATGTGCTAAAGGAGATGCACCCCTATGGGGTGCGTCTCGTTAAATGCCGAACAAAACCCGAGAAGGAGGGACTTTGTAGTGTTCGATTTTGAAAAACCAAAAATTGAGATCGCTGAAATTTCAGAAGACAAGACATATGGCAAATTTGTTGTAGAACCTTTGGAAAGAGGATATGGTACGACACTTGGTAATTCTTTGAGAAGAATTATGCTTTCTTCATTACCGGGAGCAGCTGTTAGTCAGGTTAAGATTGACGGAGTTCTTCATGAGTTTAGCTCAATCCCAGGTGTTAAGGAAGATGTTACTGAAATTATCATGAACATCAAGAACCTCGCTATCCGCAATAATAGTTCTACAAATGAACCAAAAGTTGCTTACATTGAATTCGAAGGTGAAGGCGTTGTTACTGCGGCTGATATTCAGGTAGATTCGGATATCGAGATCATGAATCCTGATTTAGTGATCGCACACTTAAACGGTGGTGCAGATTGCAAATTATACATGGAACTGACAATCACGAAGGGCAGAGGCTACATTAGTGCAGATAAGAATAAGACGGAAGATACACCAATCGGTGTGATCGCAATCGATTCTATCTACACACCGGTTGACCGTGTCAATGTAACAATCGAGAATACCCGTGTAGGTCAGGTTACCGATTATGACAAGCTTACATTGGATGTATATACCAATGGAACTTTAGAGCCGGATGAGGCTGTCAGCCTTGCTGCTAAAGTGTTAAGCGAGCACCTGAATCTTTTCATCGACTTATCCGACGCTGCTCAGCAGGCTGAGGTTATGGTTGAGAAAGAGAACGATGCACAGGAGAAGGTTCTTGAGATGAATATCGATGAACTTGAGCTTTCTGTTCGTTCTTACAACTGTCTGAAGAGAGCAGGTATCAATACAGTAGCTGAGTTGATCAATCGTACTCCGGAAGACATGATGAAGGTTCGTAACCTTGGTCGTAAGTCTTTAGAGGAAGTATTGGCAAAACTCAAAGAATTAGGATTACAGTTGAATCAGGGAGAAGAATAATTCGTTAGTCTTCTTTTTGAATAAAGTTGTGATGGCAACATTGCAACAGAAGAGATGGCAGTTCAGTAAGTCCGAAGGAGCATGGCTGTCTACTCTTTGTGGCTATTGCGGTATATCTTATGCGGTACATTTTTGATGTATCGCCAGTGAATATATCGCCTAAACAAACTAAGAATGGGTTCGGTAAGTAAGTCCGATGAGCGTGGCCGGATACCCCACAAATGGAGGAAAAAACAATGGCAAAGTATCGTAAGTTAAGCAGAACCTCTAGCCAGAGAAAGGCTTTATTAAGAGGTCAGGTAACAGCTCTTATCGCTAACGGTAAGATCGTAACAACAGAAGCTAAGGCTAAGGAAGTTCGCAAGATCGCTGAAGGTCTTATTGCAGCTGCTGTACGTGAGAAAGACAACTTTGATGAAGTAACTGTAACAGCTAAGGTTGCCCGCAAGGACAAAGATGGCAAGAGAGTGAAAGAAGTTGTTGACGGTAAGAAGGTTACTGTATACGACGAAGTACAGAAGACAATCAAGAAGGATCAGCCTTCACGTCTTCATGCAAGAAGAGAGATGCTCAAGGTTCTCTACTCTGTAAAGACTACAGACGGAACTAAGAAGGGCACAAAGGAAGTTGATCTTGTAGCTAAGTTATTCGATGAGATCGCTCCTAAGTACGCAGACCGTAACGGTGGTTACACAAGAATCGTAAAGATTGGTCAGCGTAAGGGTGACGGAGCTCTTGAAGTACTTCTTGAGTTAGTTTAATATCGATTGAACCATGAGACCCCATCTGCTTTGCAGGTGGGGTTTTTGTTGCGCTTTTTCAAACGCATGAAGTAATAATAAAAGAATCAATAGAGAAAGAGATGTATTTAAGTTGAAGTCGGATATAACGCATATACCATATGCAAGGATTAAAATAGGTTTTGACGTAATTTGTCTGCTGGTTACGGCAATCATGACATTTTTCTGCCTTGGACGAATTATGGGACTTGGAATTGGTACGGTTGTCGCTGCGTTTACCATGGGAAAAGGTATTGCTTTGGTTGGGAACGTGATGGATCGGCATTTGGAATTTGTTTCGGTAATGAGTAAAGCTTCAACAAAACAAGGATGCTACACAAGATGAAAGGGAGAGTTACACGATGAAAAAGAAGAGTAAGTTCTTTGAGGAGTTTAAGAAGTTTATCCTGCGTGGAAATGTCATGGATATGGCTGTCGGTGTGATCGTCGGTGGCGCTTTTACGGCGATTGTGACATCGTTGAATGCGGATATTCTGACACCAATCTTAGGTCTGTTCGGAGGAACGGATTTCTCGTATCTGTATGTGACACTTGGAAGCGGAGAGAATGCACCGGTACTGCACTATGGTAATTTTATTACCGCTATTATTAACTTCCTGATTACCGCGCTTGTGATCTTTATCTTATTGAAAGTGATCAATCGAATTACGGAGCGTCTGAGTGCAATGACAGGAAATGAAGAAGAGACACCGGCACCGACAACAAAGAAGTGCCCATACTGTTGCTCGGAGATTGATATTAAGGCAACCAGATGCCCGCATTGTACATCAATCTTAGAAGAAAAATAATTACTTGAATTACAGATGATACATATTATGGGAGAGAGAATGAGTCGGAATGCAATCCGACTCATTTAGTTTATGTGAAGTTTATTATTCCTGTTTTTTAGAAAACAGGATATTAACATTTGGGTGGACGTGTTATTATAAAAAAGAATTGGAATGTCGATAAGGAGATGGAAAATATGGATAAAGAAATAAAGCAACGCCTGGATCAGCAATTTGATTTTATTCGTGAGATTGACAAAGAGAAGTTTATCGGAAGACAGACCTATCTGACCGGCGCAGAACGTAAGGAGAATGATTCGGAGCACGCGTGGCATATGGCAATTATGACAATCCTGCTCAGTGAGTATGCGAATAAGGAAATTGATGTCCTTCATACGATCAGTATGCTTCTGATCCATGATCTGGTGGAAATCGATGCCGGGGATACGTATGCATACGATGAGGAAGGGAAGAAGACACAGGCGGAGCGTGAACGCAAAGCTGCGGATCGCATCTATGGAATGCTTCCGGAGGAGCAGGGAAAGAAGATGTATGATCTGTGGCTGGAATTTGAGGCGCAGGAGACGCCGGAAGCAAAGTTTGCAAGGACGATGGACAATTTACAGCCGATGATGCTGAACGCCGCTACAGACGGTAAGGCGTGGGTAGAACATGGGGTATATTTGGATCAGATTCTCGGAAGAAACGCACATACCGCAGAGGGATCCGAAATCTTGTGGGAATACGCCAGAGAGAATTTTATTCAGCCGCATATGGAGGCTGGACACATTCGCGAAGGCAAAAGTGAGGATTCGGTTCGCGAGTCAGGTGTATAACGAAACATAGAAAAACGAGTTGACAGTAATCTGCCAACTCGTTTTGTTTACATATAAATTCTTGTTACACTATGCATTTTCTTTTGCATCGTTGTACTTCTGTACATAATTCTTGATACGATCATATGGATTGAGAAGATCGCTGATGGAAGAATCATGATTCAGAGTATCGATGATATAAGCGATATACTTACTCATATCGCAGCTGATGTAGTACTCTCTGCTTAACAGTTCCGGTGTCTGATAGATCAGGTTGGTTGTAACAACACGGTAGATCAGACCTTCTTCGTATGCTTTATCGAAGGAAGCAAGTCCGTTTGTGAACAGACCGAATGTAGAAACAACAAAGATACGATTGGCTTTGCGCTTCTTTAACTCTCTTGCCGTATCGATCATACTCTCGCCGGAAGAAATCATATCGTCGATGATGAATACATCCTTGCCCTCAACATTGGAACCTAAGAACTCATGTGCAACGATCGGGTTACGTCCGTCAACGATCTTGCTGTAATCACGTCTCTTATAGAACATACCCATATCAACACCAAGCACGTTTGCAAGATAGATTGCACGGTTGGTAGCACCCTCATCCGGGCTGATAATCATTAAGTGGTCTGCATCGATCGTGAGATCCTTAACGTTCTTCAAGATGCCTTTGATGAACTGATAAGAAGGCATTACGTTCTCGAATCCGTTCAGCGGGATAGCGTTTACAACACGCGGGTCGTGCGCATCGAAAGTAATGATGTTATCGATTCCCATATTGTAGAGTTCCTGTAATGCCAATGGACAGTCAAGAGACTCACGGGCAGTTCTTCTGTGCTGACGGCTTTCGTACAGGAATGGCAGGATAACGGTGATTCTGCGGGCCTTGCCGCCGACTGCTGCGATCACACGCTTTAAGTCTGCGAAATGATCATCCGGAGACATATGGTTTGTCTGACCACAGAGTGAATAAGTCAGACTGTAGTTGGTTACGTCAACCATAATATAGAGATCATAACCACGGACAGACTGGTTGATCACACATTTGGCTTCTCCGGAACCGAAACGTGGAATGTAAGGCTCAATAATGTAACTGTCTTTGTGGTAATCTTTGAAAGCGATATCGTTATGATGCTCATGTTCACGGTGCTCTCTCCAGGTTGCAAGATAATCGTTTACTTTCTTACCGAGTTCAGTGCAGCTGGCAGTCGGGATCAGTCCCAGAGTACCGGTTGGCATGGTTTCCAGAATTCTTTCATCGTTTGGCATGATTTGTCCTCCATTAAGTGTGTAACAATATTTATATGTAATAACCTGTGAAATAAACAGGGTTATTAGCGGTTAGGTCTCTGCTGCTTCTGGATACGGATGTCTACCTGTGAAAAAAGCTTGATCATCGTATAATCGCCGCAGATACGAGAGAAAGTTCTCTCCGAATAGATGTCTACAATCTGATTAAAATTCAGATTGGTTGAAATAATGGTTGATTTGTGTCTGAGCAGGCGCTCGTTGACACATAGAAAAAGCTGCGAAGTTGTAAACGAATTGGACAACTCTGTGCCCAGATCATCGATTACAAGAAGGTCGCAGTCAAATATGTTCTGATGCGCCGCAATCGCGTCTGCATCTTTTTCAAACACACCTTTGCTTAATATATCAAATAATTGAAAAGCTGTAAAGTATATGACCGAATAGCCTTTGTCTAATAATTCTTTGGCAATACAGTTGGAGAGGAATGTCTTGCCGACTCCGGTACTGCCGTAAAGAAAGAGGTTCTTCGGTTTATGATCAAAATCGTCAATAAACTGATGACAGGACTGCACAGCCTGTTTCGCAGTCTCCAAAGCGGATAAACCGGTGGTGCTGCTGATGTCATCCTCGGAATAATAATCAAAAGAAAAATGATCGAAATTCTCCCGCTCAAGAATCGTCTGAATGTTGGACTGTGCGTAGACAGTATTGATGATCGCCTGCTTGAAACAGTGGCATTTCTTTCCGTCAATATATCCGCTATCCTTACAGTCCGGGCAACGATAGACAGGATCTAAATATTGCAGAGAGTATCCGTTCTCCTTCAGAAGACGGTTTCTCTCTTCGCGCAATGCAGTTAACTCTTCCTTTAGAGAAGATAATGCAGAGGTATCTCCATCTAACAGGAGACGTGCCTTGCGAACCGAGCTTGATGCAACGGCTGCATCGATTTCCTGCAGGCGCGGTACGCGGGCATAGACAGCCTTGCGACGCTCATCGAGGATTCGTCGATCCTCGAGCTGCTGGCGGTCATAATCGCGCATAATTTCATCGTATTGAGAATTTGATAGTGCCATAATTTCCTCCGGAATTAACGAACGGTTGAGGAGAGTAATGCACCCTCAAGGTTTTCGTAATCGTAGCTGCGTGGGTTAAAGTTGTTAAAACTGTTCCGCTTCACAGTTGCGGAATTGCTGGATTTGGCAGGTGCTGTTTTCTTCGCCTTATTATAAGAAGCGTCAATGCGCTTTACATCGTCTAACGTATGTACCTGATTCTTGTGCCAGCTGGTAAGAATCGAGTCTGTATATTCAAAGCTTGGCTGATGCGTCGCGGAAATTGTGCGGCTGCACGCTTCCTGGATCAGCGCAAGATCGAAAGCGTATTCCTTGGTCCATTTACGGATAAACGTAGTCTCAGATTCTACAAGACTCCGGCCGGTGATGCCGAGTGCCTTCATGACGCCGTAATAAGCCTGTGAGTGGATTGCGGCATCTTCCTTGGCCTGTTCAACCGTTGTGATATTGTTCGCATGCCAGCCAATCGCTACTTTGTCGAGATAGCGCATGCTCGAATGTCCCTTGCTGATACAGTATTCTAATAAATAAACAATCAGATCGTTCGAAAAGTGAAGTTCTTCTCTCCAATAGAGAACCGTGTTGACATCCGACTCACTTAGCGGATGCCGGATGTAAGTCTCTACGATAAATAGAAGTTCGGACACCGATTCGTCCTTGCGGAACTCGGAGATTTCATCCAATGTGTATTTACGCTTCGCCGGTGTTGAGACGGTATCGCTGACAGGCGTGTTGAATGCAGAGGCTGCTTCAAGGATGGTCTTCACCTTTTCCGCTTTTGCGGATGCTGCATGATCCGACGCCTGTGAAACTTCCGTCTGTGGAACAGCTGCGGCAGCAGTGCTGCCAAGCGGCTGCGTCTGTATAGATGCAGAAGCAGCGGATGGATTGTTTACAGAGTCTAATGCATTTACAGGATTTTCCTGATCAAAAGAAAGCATATGGATTCCGCAGATCTGACCTGTTGGATCCTCGTCCAGATTTACGATTCCGGTTTTCTGCCAATAGCGCAGGGCGCGGATGACGTCCATCTCGGTATTATTAAATTTGTCTGCAATCTCAGAAATTGTAAAATTATATGCATGAGATTGTACACAACGTAATAAATATAAATATACCTTAACAAATTCACCGTTCGCCTGTGGCATAAAGTCATCAATGAAACGATTGGAAATTAAGGTATCTGTAGTTGGACAATCATTGTGTAACTGAATCTGAACCATAGTTTTCTCTCCTTTAGTGCATTTGTGATTATAGCACAATCAATTTGCAAATGGAAGAAGAAAAAAGTCCGCAAATCCGCACAAATCAAGGGGTTGCAAGCTACGGGGATAACGTGGATAATGTGGATAATTTTGTCGAAATCAGGAGGTTATGTACAAAAAGATTTGCAAAACACCATAAAATCCACACTGCTAAGGCGGCGCCAGAGGAAACAAGTTAGCAACAAAAAATCCACATAGCTGAATTGAAAAATCAACAAAACTATGTGGATAAAGTGGATAACTTATTTGCCGAGAATCGCTTCGCCGATTTCTACGACATTTCCGGCACCCATAGTTATCAACAGGTCGCCGTTCATACATTTTTTCAATAAAAATTTCTCAATCTCTTCGAAAGATGGGAAATAGTAGCTTTCTGTTCCTTTGGCTTTCAGACGAGCTAAGATATCCTTCGAGCTGACTCCGAATGTATTCTGCTCGCGTGCTGCAAAAATGTCTGCAAGTACGACTACGTCAGCCATGGACAATACATCGGCGAAGTCGTCGAGGAATGCCTTGGTTCTTGAGTAAGTATGTGGCTGGAATACGAGTACAAGCCGCTTGTGCGGGTAGTTCTCGGCAGCCGTCAGCGTTGCGCGGATCTCTGTCGGATGGTGCGCGTAATCGTCGATCACAGTTACACCGTCCACACTGCCTTTGTATTGGAAACGACGGTTGGCTCCGCCGAAAGCATCCAGTCCTTTTACAATCGCGTCTGTGTCCAGTCCCATCGTGACAGCAAGTGCGATAGCGGCAAGTGCATTGCTTGCGTTGTGGCGGCCGGGAACGGAGAGTTTGATCTCTGCGAGCTTCTTGCCGTCATGCATCGCGGTAAAATGCGGACACGCTTTGTCATCGTAAGTTAAGTCTGTGGCATAGAAATCAAAGGACGGATCAAATCCGTATGTAATGATCTGCTGAGGCAGACCGTCCGTGAGCGCCTGGTAATTGTCAATCTCTCCGTTGATGATCGTTGCGCCGTCTGCGAGCGTGTTGCCTGCAAACTTGCGGAAAGAATGGCGGATATCGTCAAGATCCTTGAAGAAATCAAGGTGTTCGGCTTCTACATTTAAGATGATGCTGTACTTTGGACGGAAATTTAAGAAACTGTTCGTGTATTCGCATGCTTCGGAAACGAACATCTCGGAATCTCCGACACGTAGATTACCACCGATCGAAGGAAGGATTCCTCCAACACTGATCGTAGGATCAGCATCTGCAGCGAGCATAATCTCGCTGATCATGGAAGTGGTTGTGGTCTTACCATGTGTTCCTGCCACTGCAACGGAATCATCGTAATTGTCCATAATCTGTCCAAGCAGTTCGGCACGGGAGAGCATCGGCAGATTCTGTGAGACAGCTTCTGCATACTCTGGATTATCCTCGTGGATGGCAGCTGTATAGACAACGACATTGATGCCGGGAATAATATTGGAAGCTTTCTGTCCGTAGAATATGGTGGCACCTTTGGAAGCAAGCGCACGTGTGAGGTCGGATTCCTTGGAATCGGATCCGGAGATCGTAAATCCTTCCTCGAGCAGAATCTCTGCGAGTCCGCTCATGCTGATGCCGCCGATTCCGATGAAATGAACGTGGATCGGCTTATTGAAATTTAATTTATACATGAAGATTACCTACCTATTTATAAAGATTTATTTCATTATTATACCACTCTGTAAGCGTTGACGCACCTAGAAAAACATTGTGCAATCTGCCAAAAAACGTCAAAAAAAATGCACCAATTTGTGAAATATGTTGTATATAAAAAGTGCCTGTGCTATAATAGATAAATCAGAGAGTGGACGTAAAATCCGCTGATGAAAGAATGGAACCTACAAAAATAAGAACAGACGAGGAGTGATTACGTGATTAAAAAAGAAATGATAGCTATGCTTTTAGCAGGCGGTCAGGGCAGCAGACTTGGAGTTCTGACAGCGGATGTTGCTAAGCCGGCAGTCGCTTTTGGCGGCAAGTATCGAATCATCGATTTTCCGCTGAGCAACTGTATTAATTCGGGTATTGATACCGTTGGTGTATTGACCCAGTATCAGCCGTTGCGTCTGAACACGCATATCGGAATCGGTATTCCGTGGGATCTGGATCGTAACAACGGTGGTGTAACTGTGCTTCCACCATATGAGAGAAGCGACAATAGTGAGTGGTATTCCGGTACTGCGAACGCAATCTACCAGAATTTGCGTTACATGGAGAGTTATAATCCGGAGTATGTTCTGATTCTTTCAGGAGATCATATTTACAAGATGGATTATGAAGTCATGCTCGACTTCCATAAGGCAAACAATGCAGACGTTACGATCGCTACGATGCCGGTTCCGCTTGAGGAAGCAAGCCGCTTCGGTATTGTGATCGCAGATGAGAATAAGAGAATCGAGGATTTCCAGGAGAAACCGGCGGAGCCGAAGAGTAATCTCGCTTCGATGGGTATCTACATATTCTCATGGAAGGTTTTAAAGGAGGCTTTGCTGGCACTCAAGGATCAGCCGGGCTGCGACTTTGGTAAACATATTATTCCTTACTGTTTCGAGAAGAACATGCGCCTTTTCGCATACGAGTTCAACGGATACTGGAAGGATGTAGGAACTTTAGGTTCCTATTGGGAGGCGAACATGGAACTGATCGACCTCATTCCAGAGTTCAATCTCTATGAGGAGTACTGGAAGATCTATACGAAATGCGACACGATCGAGCCGCAGTATATTGCGCCTGGCGCACATGTGGAGCGCTGCATTATCGGTGAGTCGTCGGAAATCCATGGAGAAGTCATTAATTCGGTAATCGGACCGAATGTATATATTGGAGAGGGATCTGTGATCAGAGATTCCATTATTATGAAGGACACCTGTATCGGTAAGAATGTTACGATGGATAAATCGATCGTAGCGGAGAATTGCCGGATCGAGGATGGTACAACACTTGGCGTCGGAGAGTCGGCTCCGAATAAACTCAACGCAAGTATCTACTCGTTTGACCTTGTGACAGTCGGGGATGATACTGTGATTCCGGAGAATGTGACAATCGGCAAGAATACTGCAATATCCGGTGTGACTGACAAGGAAGATTATCCGGACGGACAGTTGGCAAGTGGCGAAGTAATCATTAAGGCAGGTGACAGAAAATGAAAGCAGTAGGTATTATTTTAGCCGGAGGCAGCAACAACCGGATGGGTGAATTGTCCAAAAAGCGTGCAATCCCTGCGATGCCGGTCGGAGGCAGCTTCCGATGCATCGATTTTGCATTAAGCAATATGAGCAACTCACATGTGCAGACCGTTGCGGTGCTGACACAGTATAACGCACGTTCCTTAAACGAGCATCTGAGTTCATCCAAGTGGTGGGACTTCGGTCGTAAGCAGGGAGGCATGTATCTGTTTACGCCGACGGTTACCGCAGAGAACAGTGACTGGTATCGTGGTACAGCGGATGCCATGTATCAGAATATTGATTTCCTCAAGAGACGTCATGAACCGTATGTGATTATTTCCAGTGGTGATTGTGTCTACAAGATGGATTATAATAAGGTACTTGATTATCACATCGCAAAGAAAGCGGATATCACGGTTGTCTGTAAGGATATGCCGGTGGATGCCAATATCAATCGTTTCGGCGTTGTGCGCATGAACGAAGATTCCAGAATTGTGGAATTTGAGGAAAAGCCGATTATCGCACAGTCCAATACGATATCTACCGGTGTCTATGTCATCCGCAGAAGACAGCTGATCGAGATCCTTGAGAAATCTGCAGAGGAAAACCGCTTTGATTTCGTTGCAGATGTGCTGATCCGTTATAAGAATATCAAGCGTATTTATGGATACAAGATGAAAGAATACTGGAGTAATATTGCGAGTGTGGATGATTACTTCCGCACCAATATGGATTTCCTGAAGCAGGATGTCAGAGATTACTTCTTCCGTCAGGATCCGAAGATCTATTCCAAGGTAGACGATCTTCCTCCTGCAAAGTACAATACGGGATCGGACATCACGAACAGTCTGATTTCCAGCGGATGTATTATCAACAGCCGTGTCGAGAATTCGGTTCTGTTTAAGAAAGTCTTTATTGGCAAGAACTGTGTGATCAAGAATTCGATCATCTTAAATGATGCATATATCGGTGACAACACACACATCGAGAATTGTATCGTGGAGAGCCGCGGAACATTGAAGGCGAATACCTATTATTGTGGAGAAGACGGGGTACGCATTGTCTCCGAGAATAATGAGCGGTATATACTCTAGAAGTGAGTTTGTTACGGACAGAGGAGGGGGTTATTATGCAAATTACAGATATCCGGATACGAAAGGTTGACAAAGATGGTAAAATGAAAGCCGTAGTATCCATCACCATTGATGATGCATTCGTGGTACACGATATCAAGATCATAGAGGGCGAGAAGGGATTGTTTATCGCAATGCCGAGCCGCAAGGCGAGTGACGGCGAGTACCGTGACATCGCGCACCCAATCAATTCGGGAACAAGGGAGAAGATTCAGAAGATGATCTTGGATAAGTACGACGAAGTCTTAAGTGAGACGGCAGAGTAAAGAATCGGGGCTGTGGAGAAATCCATAGCCCCTTTTGAGCGAAAAGAAAGAGTAGGAGAATTACGATGTTTTTAATTGTCGGATTAGGAAACCCGGATAAAAAGTATGAGAAAACAAGACACAATATCGGCTTTGACACGATCGATGCGTTGGCGGAGCAGTATCATATTACAATGAATGACCACAAACACAAGGCATTGTGCGGAACCGGTGTGATCGAAGGCGTTAAGGTACTTCTTGCCAAGCCACTGACTTATATGAACTTAAGTGGTGACAGTGTGGCGGAGATCGTTAATTTCTATAAATTGGATCCGGAATCCGAGATGATCGTTATTTTTGACGATATCTCGCTTGCGCCGGGCAACATCCGTGTGCGCAAGAAAGGCAGCGCCGGTGGGCATAATGGAATCAAGAGCATTATTGCAAGATGTGGCACACAGAATTTCATGCGCATTAAGGTTGGCGTGGGTGAAAAACCACAGGGCTGGGATCTCGCAGATCATGTGCTGGGACGATTTTCGACAGAGGATCGTGTGCTCGTAGAAGATGCGATTCGGGATGCCTGCAGTGCAGCAGTTCTGATGATGCAGGGAGATGTGGACGCGGCGATGAATCATTTTAATGCAAAGAAACAGGGCTAAAAGCAGCAGGAGCAGAGAACAGATATTATTATAAGAAGCAAGAGGCAGGTAAGACAGTGAGAGCATTTACAGAACCCTTACACGAACTGAGTGGATTCGAGGAGATGACCAAAGAGGCGCAGAAGACCGGACTGATCACAATCAGTGGTTGTATTGATGCGCAGAAATCACATATGATCTATGGAATCGGCAATGGCAGAAAGAACAAAGTCATTGTCACTTTTCATGAGCAGAAAGCGAAGGAACTGTATGATGATTATCGCTTTTTTGAACCGAATACGGTCTATTATCCTGCCAAGGATATTCTGTTCTACCAGTCGGACATCCGCGGCAATCTGCTGACGGCGGAGCGTATCCGTGCGCTTCGTGCGATCCATGAGCAGCAGGAAGTGACGGTGATCACGACGTTTGATGCATTGATGAATACGATGGCACCACCGAAGACTTTGTGGGACAGCATCAGACGGATCGAGCCGGGAGATACGGTGGTTCTCGATGAACTTGTGGCGCGCCTTGTGCAGATGGGATATGAGAAGGAATATCAGGTGGATACGGTCGGGCAGTTTGCGCTTCGCGGCGGTATCTTAGACGTGTATCCACTGACGGAGGACAATCCGGTCCGCATCGAGATGTGGGGAGATGAAGTCGATACGATCCGTTCGTTTGACGTGGAGAGCCAGAAGTCGATCGAGAATCTTGAGGAACTTGTAATCTATCCGGCGTGTGAGCTGGTGCTTGATGCTGAGGAAAAGCAGGCAGGAATTGCACGCTTTCTAAAAGAAGCGAAGACTTTTGCTTCCAAATTAAAAAAGGAAATGAAGACCGAAGAGGCACACCGGGCATTGTCCACCGCGCAGGAACTGGCGGAAGAGTGGGGCGAGCTGTCCGTGACGGCGGGAATGGATGCGTATCTGTCGTATTTCAGTGAGGAGCGCGTTGGTCTTCTGGACTATTTTGATCCGGCGGATACGTATCTGTTTTTCGATGAATTGAGCCGGTGCACGGAGCGTGGAAAGCAGACGGAGGTTGAGTTTGCGGAGAGCATGAAGCAGCGTCTTGAGAAAGGATATATCCTGCCGGGACAGATGAAAGAACTGTTCGGATTCAAGGAAGTGATGGGCAAAATCGAGCGGTATTCGTGTATTGCAGTGTCGGCGCTCGACGTCAAGACGAATGGACTGAAATCAAACGGACAGTATGGCATTCATGTCAAAAGCGTGAATGCGTATAACAACAGCTTTGAACTTTTGATCAAAGATCTGCAGCATTATAAGAAAAACGGATACCGGATCATTCTGCTGTCCGGATCGAGAACACGTGCAGAGCGCCTTGCCTCTGACATCATGAATGAGGGACTGAACTGTTTCTATACGGATGATTACAATCATGAGCTTCTGCCGGGACAGATCATGGTCTGCTACGGAAAGGTGCACAAGGGATATGAATATCCGATCCTGCAGTTTGCAGTCATCACAGAAACAGATATCTTCGGGGCGGAGCGCAAGAAACGGAAGCGTCACCGCACCTATGAAGGGGAGAAGATCCAAAGCTTTACCGCATTAAATGTCGGTGATTATGTCGTTCATGAGAATCACGGACTCGGCGTGTACAAGGGAATTGAAAAAATTGAGGTGGACCACAAAGTCAAGGACTATATCAAGATTGAGTATGCGGGAGGCTCCAATCTCTATATTCTTGCGACACAGCTGGAGTTGATCCAGAAATATGCCGGCAAGGATGCAAGAAAACCGAAACTCAATAAACTCGGTGGACAGGAGTGGGGCAGAACGAAGACGAAGGTCCGGGGCGCGGTCAAAGAGATCGCACAGGATCTGGTCAAATTATATGCGGCACGCGAGGAACAGAACGGATATGTCTATGGTCAGGATACGGTATGGCAACGGGAGTTCGAGGAATTGTTTCCATTTGAGGAGACGGAGGATCAGGTACTTGCCATCGAGGCGACCAAGAAGGATATGGAGAGCCACAAGATTATGGATCGCCTGATCTGCGGAGATGTTGGATATGGTAAGACGGAGATTGCAATCCGTGCGGCATTTAAAGCGGTACAGGAGAATAAGCAGGTTGCTTATCTTGCACCGACAACAATTCTCGCGCAGCAGATCTATAATACGTTTTCACAGAGAATGAAGGATTTTCCGGTGCGGGTAGATCTGTTATGCCGTTTCCGTACAGCGGCGGAGCAGAAGAAATCGATCGAGGATCTGCGCAAGGGACAGGTGGATATCATTGTGGGAACGCACCGCATCCTGTCGAAGGATGTGCAGTTCAAGGATCTGGGACTTCTGATCGTGGATGAGGAGCAGCGCTTTGGTGTGGCGCACAAGGAGAAGATCAAGCAACTCAAGACGAACGTGGATGTTCTCACGCTGACGGCAACACCAATCCCGAGAACTCTTCATATGAGTCTGATCGGCATCCGTGATATGAGTGTGCTGGAGGAGCCGCCGATGGATCGTGTGCCAATCCAGACTTATGTTATGGAGTACAATGAGGAACTTGTCCGCGAGGCAATCTCGCGAGAACTTGCGCGGCAGGGACAGGTTTACTATGTGTACAATAAAGTGAAGGATATCGATGAAGTGACGACGAAGATCCAGGCTTTGGTGCCGGAAGCAAATGTGGCTTTCGCGCATGGACAGATGCACGAGAAACAGTTGGAAGATATTATGTACCGCTTTATCAATGGAGATATTGATGTACTGGTATCGACGACGATCATCGAGACGGGACTGGATATCTCGAATGTCAACACGATGATCATTCATGATGCAGACAATATGGGACTTTCACAGCTGTATCAGCTGCGCGGACGTGTGGGACGATCGAACCGGACGGCATATGCATTCCTGATGTATCGCAGAAACAAGATGCTCAAGGAAGTGGCAGAGAAGCGTCTTGCGGCGATCAAGGAATACTCGGATCTCGGAAGCGGATTTAAGATTGCAATGCGGGATCTGGAAATCCGTGGCGCGGGAAATCTGCTCGGTGCCCAGCAGAGTGGTCATATGGAGGCAGTCGGGTATGATCTGTACTGCAAGATGCTCCATGAGGCTGTCAAGGAGGCCAAAGGCGATGCGCCGGAAGCGGACTTTGACACTTCGGTTGACATCCGGACGGATGCTTTCATTCCGGCAACTTATATTGCCAACGAATCACAGAAGCTTGATATCTACAAGCGCATTGCGGGAATCGAGACGGACGATGAGGCGGAGGAGATGCTTGAAGAACTGATCGACCGATTCGGAGAACCGCCGAAGTCTGTGCAGAATCTGCTCGTGATCGCCAGACTTAAGGCTTTGGCACATAAGATATATATTAAGGAAATTGTACAGAAGGATGACTTCTTAAAACTCACGATGTACGAGAAAGCGGATATTGATCCGGCGAAGATTCCGGAGCTGATTACCGCATGTGCACCGGCGCTTAAGTTTACAGCGGATGCACAGAATCCGTATTTTACGTATGCACTGAAAGTGAACTCCAGAGAGGCTGCAAGAGATATCCTGGATGTGTTGAAGCAGCTGCTCGAGCAGATGAAGTTGCTGCTTGGTGCCAAAAATGCATAAAAAGTCTTGCTAGTTGCGAAAAAAAGCACTATAATATATGAGCAAATGCTCCGGAAGAGGGCATATAGGAGGAACTATGAAGGCAAAGAAAGCTATGGCACTGATTTTAGCAGGTGCCCTTTGTGCATCCGTATTTACCGGATGCGGTATAAATAAGAATGCAACTGCAGCAACCATGAAGAATCAGACAGTGACAATGGGTGTTGCCAATTTCCTGTGCCGCTATGAGCAGGCAGCGATGGAGGATCTGTACAAGATGTATCTTGGCGGATCGGGTTCGACAGACAATATCTGGTCAAAGGATTTGTCCGGCAACGGAACAACGCTTGAGGACAGCACGAAGGATCAGGCGATGGAAGAGTTACATGAGATGTATACGCTGCAGCAGCATATGAGTGATTACAATGTTGAGATCACGGATGATGACAAGGCAGCGATCAAGGAAGCAGCGCAGAAGTTTATCTCGGCTAATTCCAAGGAAGCTTTGGATGAGATGGGTGCAACAGAGGATGTTGTAGAAGAAGTCCTTACACTGTATACCATTCGAAATAAAATGAAGACTGCAATCGAGGCGGATGCGGATACGAATGTATCGGATGAGGAAGCCAACATGCGTGCGTACAGCATGGTATCGCTTGACATCAGTGAGGGCAGCGATAATGCAGATGCAAACAAGAAGATTGCAGATAAGATGGAAGTTGCATTAAAAGAAGACGGAGCAACTTTGGATAAGGTTGCGGAAGACAATGATCAGAAGGTAACAACAGGCACTTATGATGCCGATAATGATACACTGGATGAGGATGTAAAGAAGGCTTTGGATGGTCTGAAGGAGGGAGAGACTTCCGGACTGATCGAGACAAGTGACAAGGCTTATTTCGTACGCATTGATAAGGATACGGATGAGGAAGCTACGAAGCAGAATCGTACGACAATTATCAACCAGCGTAAAGATGATTTATATCAGGAAGTTTTGAGTGGATGGCAGAAAGACGACAACTGGAAGGTTGACGAGAAGGCCATCAAGAAAATTGAATTTAAGAATTCCCTTACGCATCAGGATCCGAATGCTTCTACAGAGAGCACAACGGGTACTGAGAACGCAGAGAGTACGCAATAATGTTGAAGGATAATATTGTTTTAATAGGAATGCCGGGGGTGGGTAAAAGCACCGTCGGCGTTATCCTTGCTAAAGTGCTTGGATATCAGTTTATTGATGCTGACCTTGTGATTCAGGAGCAGGAGGGGAGACTTCTGTGTGAGATCATTGAACAGGAAGGCACACAAGGGTTTATTGAAGTTGAGAACCGCGTGAATGCATCCATTCAGGCGAAGCACGCAATCATCGCGACCGGAGGCAGTGTTGTATACGGAAAGGAAGCGATGGAACATCTCGGTGAGATCGGAACGGTTATTTATTTGCAGGTACCGTATCCGGCTCTGGAGAAGCGGCTGGCAGACATCAAAGGAAGGGGTGTCGTATTAAAAGAAGACCAGACACTCCACGATCTGTATGAGGAACGCACCCCTCTCTATGAAAAATATGCAGATATCTGCATTTGTGAGACGGGCTTAGGCGTAGAACAGACCGTCGATCAGGTTGTAGAGAAATTAAATTTGATGAATAACAAACAGAAAAGTAACGAATAGTATATTTAGTAGGGGCATTTCATTTTTGAGGTGAGATATGGAACAGTACGTGATCAAAGGCGGTAATCCGCTGAATGGTGAGGTTGAGATCGGCGGTGCAAAGAATGCGGCACTTGCGATTCTTGCAGCCTCCATTATGACCGATGAGACCGTTACAATAGAGAATTTACCAAATGTCAGAGATATTAATGTTCTGCTGCAGGCAATCGAGGAGATCGGTGCTAAGGTAGAGCGAATCAATGCGCACAAAGTGAAGATCAACGGATCTTTTATCCGTGATGTAAATGTGGACAATGCGTTTATCCGCAGAATTCGTGCATCATATTATCTGATCGGCGCTTTGCTTGGAAAATACAAGAAGGCACAGGTCGCACTTCCGGGTGGCTGCGATATTGGAAGCCGTCCGATCGATCTGCATATGAAGGGATTCCGTGCGATGGGAGCGAACGTGGATATCGCACACGGACTTGTTGTTGCAGAGGCAGAAAAATTAAACGGAACACATATTTATTTAGATAAAGTATCGGTAGGTGCTACCATCAATATTATGATGGCTGCGTCTATGGCAGAGGGCAAGACCGTTATCGAGAATGCTGCGAAGGAACCGCACGTTGTTGATGTGGCAAACTTCTTAAATAGTATGGGAGCTAATATCCGTGGCGCAGGAACCGATGTGATCCGTATTGTCGGTGTGGAGAAGCTTCATAAGACCGAGTACTCCATCATTCCGGATCAGATTGAAGCGGGAACCTTTATGTTCGCTGTCGCAGCAACCGGTGGAGATGTGCTTGTCAAGAATGTGATCCCGAAGCATCTTGAGGCTACCACTGCCAAGCTTGTTGAGGCTGGATGCAAGGTTGAGGAATTCGATGATGCAGTCCGTATTATTTCGAACGGAAAGCTTCACCATACACAGGTGACCACACTTCCGTATCCGGGATTTCCGACGGATATGCAGCCGCAGATGGCAGTCCTTCTCGGTATTGCAGAGGGAACCAGTACGGTGACAGAGAGTATCTTTGAGAACCGTTTCAAATATGTTGACGAGCTTACCCGTATGGGAGCTAATATCAAGGTGGAGAGTAATATTGCAATCATCAACGGTGTGAACCAGTATACCGGAGCACATGTGAATGCACCGGATCTTCGAGCAGGTGCAGCACTTGTGATTGCAGGACTCGTTGCAGATGGTATTACGGTGATCGATGATATCTATTATATTGAGCGTGGTTATGAGGAATTTGAGCGCAAGCTCAGAGGAATCGGTGCGCAGATTGAGAAAGTCAACGATGATAAGGAATTGCAGAAGTTTATTCTGAAAGTTTCATAGAGCAATGTTATTTAGGAGATATCCGTGGGGATATCTCCTGTTTTGTTATATATTCTTTGTAATGTAATAAGAAAAGCCATCTGTGACACAACTTCACAGGTGGCTTTCCGATTATAATACAGCTTTAATATATAAGTCTTTGCTTGCGGTGGACAGATCGATACAGGTATTGTCATCAAGCTGTACGATCGGCCGGGACAGATCATTCTGATTTAACATAATGATATTGCAGCCTCTTCCATCACTTAAGATGACACGGTTACTCTGATAGGTGGAAGCAATCTGCTTTAAGAAAGTTAGAATATAACGAGTGTAATACTTCTGGTAGCCTTCTTTCTCGAAACTGCTGATCACTTGGAACGGACAGAGCGGTGCACGATAAGATCTTGCTGCGGTCATTGCATCATAAACATCTGCAATCGCTACAATCATTGCGAAGTTCTCAATAAAATCTTCGCCGAGTCCGGATGGATATCCGCTTCCGTCACAACGCTCATGGTGCATGAGAGCGGTCTTCTTGATTCTAGGATCCATATTTGGCTGATTCTTTAAAATCTCGTATCCGAACTTTGGATGCTGACGGATCTGCGCAAATTCTTCATCGGTCAGAAATCCCGGCTTGTTTAAAATATCCTCCGGAATCTTGAGCTTGCCGATATCATGCAGGAGTCCTGCCACAGTAAGTATGTCTAAATCATGAGGCGGCAGCTTCAGCCAGCGGCCGATCATACGTGAGATCAGGGAAACGTTCAGACAGTGTGCATAGACGGAATCCGTGATCGTACGCATATTATAGAGCATATCAAAAAGCTCTATGATCGTATTGCGGGAGAGGAACAATTCAGAAACGCTTTGTAACAGATCGTTCGTATCAATCGTTTCATTGTGATCGACAGCTGCTGTAAAGGAATCTTTCATCTTCTGGATGCATGCAAAATATGCAAACTGAAAATCCCTGAATTCCGGCGAGGCTGCTACTTTTTGTGAATGCGTTTTGCTCGCTTCCGCGTGTGTCTTCGGCTGTCTGATCTGCACCGGTTCTACTAGTGTTTCCTCCGGCTTGGAAGGAGAAACTTCCGTTGCGGTCTTCGGATCATCGCCTTGCACTTTTGCCGATTCGACACGATATAATTTCATGCGGTTGATAAGCTGCCTGGTAATAACCGTGCCGGCAGGGGCAAGAAGCTGTCCCACCGGAGTACGAACCGGTTCCACAGTCACCATTCCGATCTCTAATTCTCTTGGTTCTAAGCTACGCATAACTAACCCTCCCAAATGCGTTCCTACATAATTTGAAGTATAAGGAATTCGACACAAAAAGTCAATAAAATAGGTCTTGACAGATGCAATATTTTGGCGTATTGTAGCGGATAGAGATTTCAAATTTAATATTGTAGCTTTTCTCTTATTCAGAGTGATGGAGATACATAGGATCTGTGAAGTCACGGCAACCCCGTTTTATACAACAGGAAGGTGCCAACCTGAGCGAGTAATCGAACAATAAGAGGATTTGATGATCTTAAATTCAGTCAGTCCGCTTAACGCGGATTTTTTTATTGCAGAAATGCTTTTTGAAACGAAAGGAGAAATCGATGGAAAAATTATTATTTACATCAGAGTCCGTAACCGAAGGACATCCTGACAAAATGTGTGATGCAATCTCGGATGCGATTCTGGATGCCTGCATGGAGCAGGATCCGATGAGCCGTGTCGCTTGTGAGGCTGCAAGCTGTACAGGATTTGTTCTTGTAACAGGAGAAATCACAACAAAGGCGCAGCTTGATATTCCTTCTATTGTCAGAAAGACCGTGAATGAAATCGGATATAACGATGCAAAGACAGGATTTGATGGTAACACATGTGCTGTTATGGTAGCTTTGGATCAGCAGTCCAGCGATATCGCGATGGGCGTTGACAAGGCGCTTGAGGCAAAGGAAGGTGCTTTAACAGATGACCTTGATACCGGTGCCGGAGATCAGGGTATGATGTTTGGTTATGCAACCAACGAGACACCGGAGCTTATGCCGTATCCAATCTCACTTGCCCACAAGCTTGCATTACAGCTTACGAAGGTTCGTAAGGATGGAACTTTAACTTACCTTCGCCCGGATGGAAAGACACAGGTTTCCGTAGAGTACGATGAGGCTGGAAAGCCAAAGAGACTTGAGGCTGTTGTATTATCCACACAGCATGATGAAGATGTGACTCAGGAGCAGATCCATGAGGATATCAAGAAGTATGTATTTGATCCAATCCTTCCGCAGGATATGGTTGATGACAATACCAAGTTCTTCATCAACCCGACAGGACGTTTCGTAATCGGTGGACCACACGGTGATGCAGGTCTGACCGGACGTAAGATCATCGTAGACACTTACGGTGGATACGCTCGTCACGGCGGCGGAGCTTTCTCTGGTAAGGATTGCACAAAGGTTGACCGTTCTGCAGCATACGCAGCTCGTTATGTTGCCAAGAATATCGTAGCAGCAGGTCTTGCTGACAAATGCGAGATCCAGTTGTCTTACGCAATCGGTGTGGCAGAGCCTACATCCGTTATGGTTGACACCTTCGGAACTGGCAAGATCGCAGATGATAAGCTGGTTGAGATTGTAAGAGAGAACTTCGATCTGCGTCCGGCTGGAATCATCAAGATGCTTGATCTGCGCAGACCAATCTATCGTGGTACTGCAGCATACGGACACTTCGGACGTACCGATTTAAATCTTCCTTGGGAAGCAACCGATAAGGTCGATGTATTGAAGAAATATCTGTAATACTGTTTGATCTTCGGATGTTTATGAAAAGTTTACATATTTTCGAAACAAACAATGTTATAATAAAGCACAGGGATTTGCGTCTCTGTGCTTTTTTCTATAACGGAGGATAAGGAACATTATGAAGATCAAGACGAAACTGATCATTTCTTTTTGTATTATTATTTTTGTGCCGGTTTTTCTTGCAACGATTGCGATTGTCGGCTTCTGCAATATTCAGACCCATGTGATCGAGGAAACGTATGGAATCAAGAATGCCAATGCATACAGCATTATGAGCTCTGTGCAGCTTCTTAACAAATATACGGTGGGAGATTTTGAGAAGATCAAGCATACGATCAAGCAGAATTCGGAAGAATTGTTGGATATCGATTATCTGCAGGAACTCAATTCGGATCTGCTGACAAAATATTCGTATCTGATCGTACGAGCCGGAAAAAGTCTCTATTATAATGGTGGAACGGATAACGAGTCGATGCTTGATTCGCTTCCAAAATATGGAACGACCGGCTCGGACGCAGGCGTCGGAATTTACATTGATAGTGAGGAAGATGTGCTGGTCAAGCAGGTGGATTTCAAGAATGTAGAAGATAAGAAGATGAGTGTGTTTATCATCACCTCGATGAATGAGAGTATGCCGGAACTGCGGCAGCTTCTCGTCGGAGGAATTGTTGCTGTCATTCTGATCCTGCTTCTGACCGCCTGTATGATGATCATCTGGATCTACCAGAGTATGATCACGCCGATCAAGAAACTTCAGGCTGCGGCGGAGAACATCAAGGAAGGCAATCTTGACTTTGAAATGGATGCCAGAGGGGATGATGAGATCGGTGAACTTTGTGTAACCTTTGAGGAGATGCGGCAGCGTCTTAAGGATAACGCGGAGGAGAAGATTAACAATGAGCGTGAGAATAAGGCTTTGATCAGCAATATCGCGCATGATCTTAAGACACCGATTACAGCGGTCAAGGGTTATTCGGAAGGAATTATCGACGGAGTGGCGAATACGCCGGAAAAAGTTGATAAATATGTGCGAACCATATACAATAAAGCTAACGAGATGGATATGCTTATCAATGAGCTGACTCTTTACTCCAAGATTGATACGAATCGTATTCCATACAATTTTGCAAAGCTGAATGTGTATGAGTATTTTAAGGATTGTGTGGAAGAGATCGGACTTGATCTTGAGGCCAAAGGCATCGGATTGTCCTACTTCAATTATGCGACGGTGGACACGCTGATTATTGCGGATCCGGAGCAGCTGCGCCGTGTGGTCAGCAATATTATTGGCAATTCGGTCAAGTACATGAACAAGACGGACAAATACATCAACATCCGGATCAAGGATGTCGGTGATTTTATTCAGGTAGAGATTGAGGATAACGGACGAGGCATCGCCCAGAAGGATCTGCCTTATATTTTCGATCGCTTTTATCGGGCGGATGCTTCGCGCAATTCTGCGACTGGCGGAAGCGGTATCGGATTGTCGATCGTTAAGAAGATTATAGAGGATCACGGTGGCAAGATCTGGGCCACCAGCAAGGAAGACTGCGGAACGACGATGTATTTTGTTATCCGCAAGTATCAGGAGGTAACGGTAAATGAGTAGAATTTTGATCGTGGAAGATGAGGTTGCGATTGCGGATCTTGAGAAAGATTATCTGGAACTGAGCGGATTTGAAGTTGAGATTGAGAATGACGGACGAAGCGGATTGAACCGTGCGTTGAACGAGGAATTTGATCTGTTTATCTTAGATCTGATGCTTCCGGAGGTGGACGGATTTGAGATCTGCCGCCAGATTCGTGAAAAGAAGAATACACCGATTCTGATGGTCTCGGCCAAGAAAGATGACATTGATAAGATCCGTGGCCTTGGTCTTGGCGCGGATGATTATGTGACGAAGCCTTTCTCACCGAGCGAATTGGTCGCCCGTGTGAAGGCACATCTTGCGCGTTATGAACGGTTGATTGGAAGCAATGTGCCGGAGAATGATATTGTGGAAATTCGTGGCATCCGCATCGATAAGACTGCGCGCCGCGTGTGGGTGAATGGTGAGGAGAAGCAGTTTACAACGAAGGAGTTTGATCTCTTGACTTTCCTTGCGGAGCATCCGAACCACGTTTTCACGAAGGAAGAACTGTTCCGTGAAATCTGGGATATGGAGTCGATCGGAGACATCGCAACTGTTACGGTACACATCAAAAAGATTCGTGAGAAGATCGAGCTCAACACGACGAAACCGCAATATATAGAGACAATATGGGGTGTCGGATATCGATTTAAATTGTAGAGGATTATAGCCCCATAATGTCTATTGTCAAAGGATGCGCATACGCGCGGCAGGCAGCCAAGCTGCCTGTGGATGGGGCGTCGGATATCGATTTAAGCTGTAAGGGAAAAATAGGTTATGAAAATTTCGGAAATTGAGAAGGGAAGCGATCTCGTTGTCAAAGTCTTTCCGAAGGTGATGAAAGATGGTGTTGAGATTCGAAGTATGCGTTCATTGGATTTTGCGGTGAATGTGCAAAAAGTATATGCAACTGCGATTGCGGTGGACGAAATCAAGACGACTTCGGCACCGGGTGGCAAGCCGGGAGATAAGAAAGACAAGGGGATGGCAACGGTCAGCTTTCAGTCGACCAAGGCGTTTGTTGATCTGTATCTGTTTGAGGATGATACGGCTCCGGTTGTGTGGGAAAATGTTATCATCAAGCATGCGCGGGGAGATAAGGGACCGTGCCATGTCATTATGGCGAGCAAGGATGGCGTAAAGATGAACCGCAGGCATGCTTATCGATTGGATGTGCATGCCCCGGCGAATATTTCGATTGGAAGGGATCGGACGTCACAGATGCAGGGAATCGTGCGTGACGTGTCTTCAAACGGATTTGCAATCATTACGACCAAGGAGGACATCCGCGGCGGAGAGGAAGTGCGCGCGGAGATGTTTGACAAGGAGACCGCATTTATGCTGGTCGGCGTATGTGTGCGCAAGTGTACGATGCAGGACGGACGATTCCTGTATGGATGCAAGATGCGATTCGATAATCCGCAGCTTCGCAAATTTATCAACGAGAAGCAAAGGCAGCGCATGAAGACGGAGTAGAAGAATCCACAGGCATTGTATGGTGGGTGAATGAGAACGGAGTATGATCCGGAGGAGATGGATTTTGCTGACAGAACAGGAATGGAAGGTGCGATATAACGATTTCGGCGGTCCGTGCAGATCGCGCGCCGGCGAAGAAGTATCGCTGAATCATAAGTTTACATGGAATGGTGATGCGTGGGTGGCGCTGTCAGTCTATATCTGCGGTAAGGGGCTTGTACTTGACCTTGGAAAATGCGTGGAGCCGGATGTAATGCGCGCGTTTGTTGATAAGTGGAAAGCGTATGAGGATCGTGATGATCTGCCGGGGACACTCGAAAATCAGATGTTTGAGGAAAATCCGGTGAGCGTGGATCTGATGCCGGAGCTGAGTCTTAACGGGAAGCAGCTTGAGTGGTCCGGAAGTAGCGGAATGACTTATATTCCGGTATCCGTTATGAGCGGGGGGTCTGCAGGAAGCGTCCCGGTGCCTGCTACCGATTGCTCGGAATATGAATCACAACCGGAAATCTGTGGAGATGAGGAAGCGTATGCGTGGGTTATGCATTACAATTTGGATGCCTTAACAGTGTGGTCCTTTCATCGGATTTATTTTGCGTGGGACACGGTGCGTAAGCCGAAGATTTCTTCGATGCAGCTTCGACTGAAAGAGGGATTGCATCAGGTATATGGGGAACCATTTGGACCACTGAAACCGGGTGAGCGTGCAGAACTTGTAAATCCTAAGACGATGGAACAGTATACGCTCACAGTGTTAGATCTGAAACCAGTCGAGGTGCCAAAGGTCCCGGTTACGATGCGTGGGATGAAATATCCGAGATGCTGTATGCAGATGAATTATAAGCTGGAGCCGGAACTTGCACAGAATCGCTTTTCTTTACATGATTGCGCAGAAGGTGACCAGCCGGTTATGAAAGGTGATAAGGTGGCTGCAAGTACCAGTGTAAGTGTTATTGGCGGTGCGGATGGCCCAACTTCCATCTTTCTTGCAGGAAAGCTGGAAGAGAAAATGGAAGGACGTATCGCTTGTTCTGCGCTGCATTTTGAGCCGGTGGAGGATGTCGTATGGCAGCCGGTTTTCCGCGTGGATGAGGATGATGCGGTTGTGTTGGAGCTGCCATTAGCGGAAGTCTGACGCGTATGGGAAGAAACTTGCAGACGGGTCGTTGCATTATGGTATAAATGGGCGGCAATGGATGTAAGCAGAAAAGCAGTGAGATTAAGCATTGATGATAGAGGAGAAAACAATGGAACAGGAGACGACTATACATAAGCGTCGCCCGCGCTACAAGGGCAAATACCCGAAGCGGTTCGAGGAGAAATATAAGGAATTGCAGCCGGAGAAGTACAAAGACACGATCGAGCATGTGATCAGCAAGGGAAATACCCCGGCGGGCATGCACATCTCGATCATGGTGAACGAGATACTGGACTTCTTAAAGATTCAGCCTGGGGAGATCGGTTTTGACGCAACACTTGGTTATGGTGGACACACGAAAGCCATGCTGCAGCAGTTGCAGGGGCAGGGGCATATCTATGCAACGGATGTGGATCCGGTAGAATCGGCTAAAACGAAAAAGCGTCTTGCGGATCAGGGATTCGGAGAGGACATTCTCACGGTTCGTCTGCAGAATTTCTGTACGATTGATGAGATCGCAAAGGAAGTCGGAGGATTCGATTTTATCCTTGCGGATCTTGGTGTATCCTCGATGCAGATTGATAATCCGGAACGAGGCTTCTCATTTAAGACAGAAGGACCGCTGGATCTGCGTCTGAATCAGCAAAGCGGAATCAGTGCGGCGGAACGCCTTGATACGATTTCAAGGGACGAGCTTGCGGGAATGCTCTACGAGAATTCGGACGAACCATACTGTGAGGAACTTGCCCGGGCAATCACGGATGAGATCCGAAAAGGCAACCGGATCGACACGACCACGAAGCTTCGGCAGGTGATCGAGAAGACATTGGATTTTCTTCCGGAGAAGGAGAAGAAAGATACGATCAAGAAAACTTGTCAGAGAGTCTTTCAGGCACTTCGTATCGATGTCAATCACGAGTTTGAAGTGTTGTATGAATTCATGGAGAAGCTGCCGGGAGCACTTAAACCGGGCGGACGTGTTGCAATCTTAACCTTCCATTCGGGCGAGGACAAGCTGGTGAAACGTGCATTAAAAGAAGGTTTCCGTGATGGAATCTACAGTGAATATGCAAAGGATGTCGTACGACCATCCGCGCAGGAGTGTGCGCAGAACGCGCGTGCACATTCAACGAAGATGCGTTGGGCAGTAAGGGCATAGAGCAGAAAACATGCATAGTTAAAGGTGCCGGATTTGGTAGTTTTTGACTTTGCGTGTTTTCTTTTTATTTAGACTTGCAGAAATGGAGGGAGTACGTTATAATACAGTCGTTATATGACTGACGGAATGAAGTGGAGAACCACATGGAGTATAACAGGTACCGCAATGGCCGACCGTCTGGGCAACAAAAGAAGCCTGGAGGGTCTTTTTTTCTGAAAAGTTACGTTTTGTATCATTTCTAAAACATTACCCCCGAGACTTGACAAATTACATATGTTAGGGTAATCTATCGATGGTTAGATGAAACTAATATATGGTAACAGACAAAATTTATATATAAGGAGGAACATCATGCTAGAAATGAAGGAATGGGATGGATTTGAAGGACGTCTCTGGAAAGAAGAGATCAATGTTCGTCAGTTCATTCAGGACAACTACACCCCATACGATGGAAACGAGGACTTCCTCGCAGACCCGACAGAGGCAACGGATAAGCTTTGGGGCGCATTACAGAAGTTACAGAAAGAGGAGCGTGCCAAAGGCGGCGTTCTTGATATGGAGACAGAGGTTGTAACAGGTATTACAGCTTATGATCCAGGATATATTGATGAATCATTAAAGGATTTAGAGCAGATCGTGGGTTTACAGACCGACAAGCCGCTGAAGCGTGCATTCATGCCTTACGGTGGAATTAAGATGGCTGTTCAGGCATGTGAGACTTACGGATACGAAGTAAGCTCTAACTTAAAGGAGATCTTCACAAAGTATCATAAGACACATAATACAGCCGTATTTGATGCATACACACCAGAGATGATGAAGGTTCGTCATGCTAAGATCTTAACAGGTCTTCCGGATACATACGGAAGAGGACGTATCGTTGGCGATTACCGTCGTGTCGCTTTGTACGGTATTGATTACCTCATCGAGGATAAGAAGAAAGACAAGGCAAACTGCGGATGCGGTCAGATGACAGACGATGTCATCCGTTTAAGAGAAGAGATCGCTGAGCAGATCAAGTGCTTAGAGGATATGAAGAAGCTTGCAGAGATCTACGGATACGATATCTCAAGACCTGCAACAAATGCAAAGGAAGCCGTACAGTGGTTATACTTCGGATACCTTGCGGCAATCAAGACACAGAACGGAGCTGCAATGTCCGTTGGTCGTGTTTCTACCTTCCTTGATATTTACATCAAGAGAGATATGGACAAGGGAATCCTGACAGAGTCTCAGGCACAGGAGCTGATCGACCACTTTACCATGAAGCTTCGTATGGTAAAATTCGCTCGTATTCCTTCTTACAACCAGTTGTTCTCAGGAGATCCTGTATGGGCAACACTTGATGTAGCAGGAACAGGCGTGGACGGACGTTCTATGGTAACGAAGACAGACTTCCGTTTCTTACACACATTAGAGAACATGGGACCGGCTCCGGAGCCGAACCTTACCGTATTCTACTCATCCAGACTGCCACAGGCATTCAAGGATTATGCGGCAAGAATCTCCATCGAGACAAGTTCTATCCAGTACGAGAACGACGATGCAATGAAGCCTGTATGGGGCGATGATTACGCAATCTGCTGCTGTGTATCCGCTACACAGACCGGTAAGGAGATGCAGTTCTTCGGTGCTCGTGCAAACCTTGCAAAATGCTTACTTTACGCAATCAACGGTGGTGTTGACGAGAAGTCCGGTGAGCAGGTTGGACCAAACTATGCACCGATTACTTCTGAGTACTTGGATTACGATGAGGTAATGGCAAAGTATGACAAGATGATGGACTGGTTAGTAGATATCTATGTAAATACATTAAACCTGATCCAGTACATGCATGATAAATATTACTATGAGGCAGCGGAACTCGCGCTCATGGATACGGACTTAAAGAGAACATTTGCAACCGGTATCGCAGGATTCTCTCATGTAATTGATTCCCTTTCTGCAATCAAGTATGCAAAGGTTAAGGTTGTACGTGATGAGAATGGTCTTGCAAAAGACTTCGAGACCGAGGGAGATTTCCCTAAGTACGGAAACGACGATGACCGTGCCGATGAGATCGGTGTATGGCTTCTCAAGACATTCATGGATAAGTTAAAGAAGCATCACACTTACCGTGATTCTGAGCCTACAACATCTATCCTTACGATTACATCAAACGTTGTATATGGTAAGGCAACCGGAGCAATGCCAGACGGACGTAAGGCAGGCGAGCCACTTTCACCGGGAGCAAACCCAAGCTACGGTGCAGAGCAGAGCGGACTTCTTGCATCCCTTAACTCTCTGACAAAGCTTCCATATGAGTGGGCACTCGACGGAATCTCAAATACACAGACCATCAACCCGGGCGCACTCGGCAACAACGAGGATGAGCGTGTTGAGAATCTTGTAAACGTTATGGATGGTTACTTCGATCAGGGAGCACACCACCTGAACGTGAACGTATTCGGTAAGGAGAAGCTTATCGATGCTATGGAGCATCCGGAGAAAGAAGAGTACGCAAACTTCACGATCCGTGTATCAGGATATGCTGTTAAGTTCATCGACCTGACCAAGGAGCAGCAGATGGACGTAATCGCACGTACCTGCCACGACAGAATGTAATATGATCTAAGGTGTCACAAAACAGGCTCCATTCCTGCTTGCAGGAAACGGAGCCTGTTTTTGTGACCCGAACAAACATGAACATGAAGCAATTTTCGAAGAAAATGAGCGGAATGTGAATGTTTGTAGAATTGCGAGAGTTGCGAAGCAACGGAGCAATTCGTAGATCATATAAGAATTTCGCAAAGAGACCCATTCCTGCTTGCAGGAAACGGAGCCTGTTTTTGTGACCCGAACAAACAAAATATTGCAATCAGGTAGGACAAAAGCTCTGATGGATGTGGTATAGTATCATCATGGGTAAACAAATGCATGCTTTGGCGAAGACGGAGGAAAAGAGGGCGGAATCTTCTTCGCTTTTGGAACAAGAAAACCGTCCGATGTGGATAAAATGCCTGTATTAGAGGAAGTATATGAAGCAGGAAAGAGGATAGAAAGAAACGAGGTAAAACGATGTTAGGAAATATACATTCAATCGAGACATTTGGTTCGGCAGACGGACCGGGTGTGCGCTATCTGATCTTTTTGAAAGGTTGCAATATGCGCTGCAAGTACTGCCACAACCCGGATACGTGGGCAAAGACAGAAGGCGAGATGAAGACGCCGGAAGAAATTCTTGCGCAGGCACTCCGTTACAAGAACTATTGGGGCAAAAAGGGCGGCATCACGGTCAGTGGCGGCGAGGCATTGCTGCAGATTGACTTTGTAATCGAACTGTTTACACTTGCAAAAGAAAAAGGCGTCAATACCTGCCTGGACACATCGGGGAATCCGTTTACGAGAGAGGAACCGTTCTACTCAAAGTTTGAAAAATTGATGGAAGTAACGGATCTGTTTATGCTCGACATCAAGGAGATTGATGAGGAGGAGCACAAGAAACTTACCGGACAGACGAATGCGAATATTCTTGACATGGCACGTTGCCTGTCGGAGCATGGCAAGAAGATGTGGATCCGCCATGTGCTTGTGCCGGGCATCACGGACGATGAGGGACAGCTCACAAGACTTCGTGCTTTTATCGACACGCTGGATACGGTAGAACGCGTGGAGGTACTTCCGTATCACACACTCGGTGTCTTCAAGTGGAAGGAACTTGGAATCCCGTATAAGCTCGAAGATGTGGATCCGCCTTCACAGGAAAGCGTGGCGCGCGCTAAGGAAATTCTTGGTTGTCAGGTTTAGAAGGAGATAAGCGAATGCAGACCCCAAAGATTTTATATGAAGATGATAACCTCATTGTCTGTTATAAGCCGGCAGGTGTGGCGACACAGACGAAGCGCCTCGGGCAGCAGGACATGGAGAGTATACTGAAAAATTATGTAGCGTCTGAGCCGCAAGAACAAGGGAAAAATGCGGCACCATATATTGGCATCGTGCACAGACTTGACCAGCCGGTCGAGGGAGTGATGGTCTATGCGAAGAATCCGAAGGCCGCTGCTGCACTCTCGAAGCAGGTGCAGGAGCGCTCCATCGGTAAGAATTATTATGCATTGGTGCAGCTTCCGAAAGGAAAGACGTTCGCGGAGACAACCGGACTTGCATCGGAGGGAACCAGAGAAGATTTCATGACTTTTGATCGCAGGACGAATGTTTCTAAGATTGTGTCGAAGGGAACAAAGGACGCGAAGAAAGCGGTTCTCGATTACAAACTGATTGCGGAGAAAGAGGGCAGAGCGTTACTTGATATCACATTGCATACCGGAAGACATCATCAGATCAGACTGCAGATGGCGGGCATGGGAACCCCGATCATCGGAGACCGTAAGTATGGACGAAGCGATGCCACGCAGCTGGGACTTTGCTCGTATCGTATCGCCTTTGTCAGTCCGACAGATGGTCAGAATCATGTGTATAAAATTCAGCCGGAAAGTGCAGAAATTTCAGCACTTCTCAAGTAGCAAAAGAATGCTTCTTAAGAAGCCGGACCTGTAATGAAACGTGCGAAACGGCAGGTGTCACAGGGGAGTCATCAGCTTGACAAGCGGGGGCGATTGTCATACTATGGAATTGGAGTATAAACGTCTGTGAGGGCAGACGAGGATTGCAGGGGGAGTAATCCATGATTGATAAGTATTATAACGGAGTGATCGAACAGGTTTATAACCATGTCGGCACAACAGAGAAGAACATTGTTATGGCAAACTATAACAATGATTTTTCCATTAAGAATTTAGAGACAGTAAAACGTTATCGAGTACAGATGGATAGCGTTTTTTTTGCCTCGCGCGAATTTGGATACCGCGAACTGACCGGAGCGTATGAGCCGTTCTTAGACACCATCTGTGATATGTTCCGTGCGTACGGAACCGGAGATTTTGATGCATTTCTGGATGGATGCGGTGTGTATGAACTGCATAAAGAGATTCTGCGCAGTTATTATGAGAGCGGAATCTGTAAGCGGAATGAGAATGTTCTGCTCAACGAAGTGGCATACGAGCAGAATCGTATGACCGATGCGATGGCGGCGATGCTTAAGGCATTGGCAAAGGAGCATCCGCTCATGCTTGTAATCAACCGTTTCCAGATGGCGAGCAGGAGTACCTTTGAACTGGTGCATGATCTGATCGCTCATCCGGACAAGAATATCGGACTTGTGCTCGGCGTCAATGATTCGGTCGGACGCAAGGAATCGGTTGCGGATGTGTGGGATCGCATTGTGGAGAGTCTGAAGGATAGAAGCCAGTTATATCACATCGGCTCATCGGATCACAGGAGAACAGAGATCGCCAGGGAACATGTACTCGGAGAAGGCTACACCGACAATGTGGATGTCGATGAGGATTACGAGGCAAGTATCCAAAAAGTCAGCAATATCGTAGAGTTTTTGGATTATGATCAGGCAAAGCGATATTTCCGCGAGGTAGAGTATCAGATCAAATTTGAAGATGCGCGCATGAAGAACGCGAGCAGACGGGCATTCTATCTGCTTTATGCAAAGACGTCGATTCTGCTTGGAGAATTGTCAAAGGCATTGGAACTGCTGACGGAGGCGAAGAATCTGATTCCGGCGGAGTATGAATTTAAATACCGTGCGGAACTTGATTTCCTTCGGGGAACCTGTTATATGTATCAGGGAAAACTCGATCGTGCCGAGCGGTATGCGGATCAGTCATACACATGGGGTGTAGAGAGTGGGGATGAGAGGGCAGTATTCCGTGCGGAACTGCTCAAAGTTATGGCGCAGATGTCCGGATGGTACAACATCTTTTTCTGCGTGAAGGACATCCCGATCGAGCCGGAACTCATTGAGAAACTGATACAATATGATTATCAGAATCATCTCGCACACATTTACATCTATGCTTATGACAATCAGCCGAATGTTGTTGCCAAGGCCTATCGCTCAGAGGCTGCATTGTTCTATTTCAGCAAGGGTGTCACTTTGGCAAAGAAAATCGGGAATGAGCAGCTTGTGTATGATGCCTACCAGAAGAATATCATGCTGGCTTCGACGAACGGAATGAATGAGATTGCGTTATTATATTCCGTGCGGACATATGAATTTGTGACGAAAGACAGAATCTTTTACGAGGGCAGAATGTTCTCCGGAATCGGATATAATCTGAGCGCGATGGGCAAAAATGAACTGGCGGAGCAATATTATAATCATTCGATCCAGATTTTCTATCAACTCGGAAGATCGGAAGATATTGCGGAAGTCTATTATAACCGTTCACTCAACTACATGATGCAGGAGCAGTTTAAAGAGGCGGAACATGATCTGCTTTTTGTAATGAAAGTCATTGAGAAGCTGCATCTGAACAGTCTTCGTGTGTGTAATCTCTCGAAACTGTATGCGCTGCTTGCACTCATTGGAATCATGCAGAAGGATCGTTTCACCTGCGAGCGTTATCTGCTCAGCTGCAGACAGTTTTTGAATTATATTATTGAAAAAGAAAAGAATAACAAGAACGAAGAGATCATTCACGATTATGCGAAATGTGATGATGATATGTTTTTGTATACGTTCTCACAGGCGCTCTTAAAGCAGTATGACGGTGACCTTGAACAGGCATACAATTACTTTATGAATGCGGAGAAATTCCTCGCTCGCACCGGTGGAAATGAATTTTTCAGTTATCGCATTTTCCGCAAAGCGCGTATGGAACTGTTCGACCAGATGGGACGAAAGGCACTGTATGAGCAGGAAAAGGAGTTGCTTGCGCAGCATGATGCGATGAGCAGCGAGATGACGGCATCGTTATCCATGGATATCTTACAGGGAATTCAGCCGGATGCCGGAAACCGGAAAAAGGTTGCCAGTGAAGAGGAAATCGAGGCTTTGGTCAAGCATGAAGGTCTGCTTCGTGACTTCCAGACCAACAAGCGCCAGATGGAGTTCTTTGCGTCATGGCAGAAGATGATCGATATCACAGACCAGAAGATTCCGGTGATGGTGCAGAATGCGATCAGCAGCTTCATCAATCACTTTAATCTGGACTGTGCATTATATATTTATTATCAGGAGGGCAGACCGAATGTCCTCTACAATGACAGCGGATGCAGTATGACAGAGGAAGTACTGCTTGGAATAAGACGTGCGATCAAAGAGTATCCGCAGGGATTTGCGGCATCGAAGATCGGTGAGGGCTTCCTTGAGCATCAGGATATGATCGCTTATTTTGGCGAGGATGATGTATGCTCCTTCGTTGCGGTTCCGTTTATGAAGAACGGAACACTGACAAGCCTTCTGATCGCTTATGTGCGCATGAAGGACAACTGGCACGGCTCGATCGAGCGCTATATGTTAAACGAAGATGATCTGTACATTTATCGTCTGCTCTTCCGTGAGATGGAGTATTCCATCAATCGTCTGGAAGCATATGAGAAAGCTTCGGAGATGAACAAGCGCCTTCAGGCAGCCGCTGAGACGGACATGCTGACCGGTGTATACAACCGCGCGGGTATGTATGAGCAGATCGCGCAGATCGAAGAACATTTAAAAGACTCTCCGCAGGGATTTGATGTGGGACTGATGTTCATTGATCTGGACAATTTCAAGCATTATAACGATACATTCGGACACGATATCGGTGATCTGATCTTAAAGGAGATGGCTGCAATCTTCAAGGACGTAAGCATTGGCAAGGGTTTCGTCAGCCGATACGGCGGAGATGAGTTTATTATTATTCTTGAGACCGATGACCGCAGGGAACTGGAAGCGATCGCAAAGGAAATCTATGCCAGAATTAATGAGACAAGCGGTTTTAAGAAGCAGATCGAGGAACATCTTGGACATGCGATCACGGTGAATGAGGGCAGACTCATCACCTGCTCCATGGGTATTGCATATGCTTCCAATGTGCGCCGCGGGGACGAGGTCAGCAGCCTGATCAAGCAGGCAGATGATCTATTGTATATCGTGAAAACTGGAGAAAAAGGACACTATAAATTTCTATGAAAATGAATTTACCGGAACATGTGAATCAAATTATCCACCGTCTGCAGAAGGAAGGCTACGATGCCTACGCTGTGGGCGGATGCGTGCGCGACACACTTCTCGGGCGTACACCGCAGGACTGGGACATCACGACTTCGGCGCACCCGGAGATCGTGAAGTCTCTGTTTTGTCATACGATTGACACCGGTATTCAGCACGGAACCGTCACGGTCATGCTCGATCATGTGGGGTATGAAGTGACTACATACCGGATTGATGGAGAGTATGAGGACAGCCGCCATCCGAAGGAAGTCATTTTCACCGGGAATCTGGTCGAGGATTTAAAAAGGCGTGATTTCACGATCAATGCGATGGCTTACAATGATGAATCGGGGCTTGTGGATGCGTTTGATGGAGAGAAGGATCTTGCGGCGGGCATCATAAGATGTGTTGGCAAGCCGCATGACCGCTTCGGCGAAGATGCACTTCGTATGCTCCGTGCTGTGCGCTTTGCAGCGCAGCTTGGCTTTGCCATTGAGCCGGACACATTGACGGCGATCAGGGATCTTGCACAGAATCTTCGTGCGGTAAGTGCGGAGCGGATACAGATGGAGTTGGTCAAGCTTCTGACTTCCGCCCATCCGGATGCGATGCGGACGGTGTATGAGACCGGACTTACGAAAGTCTTTCTGCCGGAGTTCGATACCATGATGGAGACCAATCAGCACAATAAGCATCATTGTTATTCGGTCGGAGAGCATACGCTTCACACGCTTCTTCATGTAGAACCGGACAAGGTGCTGCGGCTTACGATGCTGCTTCATGATGTCGCAAAGCCGGTGTGCATCACAACGGATGAAGCGGGGCAGAACCACTTCAAGGGACACCCTGTGAAGGGCGCGGATATGGCAAAAGTTATCCTGCGCAGACTGAAATTCGATAACGATACTACGGATCGCGTATGCAGGCTGGTTCGTTATCATGATGACCGGCCGGAACTGAATGCACGTACGGTGCGGCGGGCAATGAACCGGATCGGCGTTGAAAATATGCCGGCGCTTTTTGCGGTAAAACGTGCGGATACGCTCGGGCAGAGCATGTATCACAGGCAGGAAAAGCTTGCTTATGTAGATTCGTTTGAACGCTTTTTCCAGGAAATCTGTGCGGCGCAGCAGTGTGTGCAGAAGAAGGATCTTGCGATAAGCGGATCCGATCTGATCGCGATGGGCATGAAGCCGGGCAAGGAGATCGGTGCTGTATTAAACGAATTATTTGAGCGCGTGCTCGATGAACCGGAACTGAATCAGAGGGATAAGCTGCTTGATATGGCGCATAATTTGATGACCCGTCTCATATGATAGAACACAGTGATGTCATATGGGAGGGGTTTTTGTGTATAATCAGTCGGAAGCAATCTTACAACAGTACGACTTGGAAATAAAGCAGATCAGCCGCGGAAGAGGCGCATATATATGTGAAACGAATGAAGGGACGAAGCTTCTTACGCCGTTTCGCGGATCGAAGGAGCGGGCAATGTTCCTGAGGGACGTGTTAAGCAGGCTGAACGAGAGCGGCATTGCGGCGGAACAGATCATGCTTACGAAGGAGGGGGAAGCCGTTGCAACGGACGAAAGCGGGATGCGCTACTGGCTGAAGGATATGGTCTATGGTGCAGAGTGCAGCACGAACCGTGAGCAGGATATGGTACGGGCGGTCACTTCGCTTGGAAAACTTCACTGTGCGCTCAAAGCATGTGCATCCGGGATCCCGGCTTTTATGAAGACGGACCGAAGTGATCCGGAAAATGTGTGCAGACGACATTACCGGGAACTGGTCAAGGTCAAAAATTATGTGCTGGCGAGGCGGAGCAGAAATGAATTCGAGCGTCGCTTTCTGACACTGTATGCGCATTATATGGCGGATGCGACGGAGGCAGTCCGCATTCTGGATGAAGAGGATCTGCATCCGGCAAAAGGTCTGTGTCACGGCGATTTTAACCAGCACAATGTCCTTAAGACGACAGAAGGTTTTATGATTGTACACTACGAGAACATGAGTTATGCGACCCCGGTGATGGATCTTGCAAACTTTGTGCGCAAAATGATGGAGAAAAACCGGTGGGAGAGCAGGCTTGGGGAGCGGCTTGTGATGCAGTATGACAGCGAGTATGGGATGAGCGCGGACGAGAAGCGGCTTTTGTATCTCGTATTGCTTTTCCCGGAAAAATTCTGGAAGGTATCGAATCATTACAGCAATTCGCGCAAGACCTGGGTGTCGGAGCGTGAGATCGACAAGCTGAATAAGATTGAGGAACTGGAGCCGGCGAGGCGTGCCTTTTTGGAAAATATGCTTTCATTCTTATAAGAATCATGTATACTAAAGCTATGAAGAAAACAAAAATAATAAAGATAATAAAAAATGTAATTGTGTTTGTTGTTCTGCTGCTGGCATTAACGGGATGTGGCAAGGAGAATACGCAGGATGCGGGCGTCTATTTTCATCATTCGATCGCAGACCAGACACAGGCGGATTCCGGCACGCAGGTGACGGAAGCGGATGCGACCGATGAGGATCTCTATCTTGTGGTCGCGGTGGATCAGATTGAGGAGACACTCCGGCTGTACCGTTATGAGAATGGAATGGAATACCGGTATTATTACGGAACCGGAACGCGTTTTCTGGATAAATACGGAAACCGGACGACGGTGGCTTCGTTTGTGCAGGGACTGCTGGTCACGATCGGTAATGTGAACCGGGAAGGAATTCTCTGTGACGCGCAGATTTCGGATAACGCATGGGTGTATGATGATGTAAAGAGATTCAGTATCTCGTCAGATCCGGCGATGCTGCAGATCGGAGATTCGAAGTATCACTATGACGAGAACACATATGTTTTTTCCGGCGATGAGAGGGTATCGATGGAGGATATCGCACAGGGAGACACACTCTCTGTGGTCGGAGTGGATAAACAGATTGTATCGGTCCGCATTACTACTGCACAGGGAACATTGGCGCTTAAGAATACGACGCTTTTTGAGGGAAGCTTCCTGCAGCTTGGCAGCAAGATATTTACCGAGGTGACAAAGGATCTGGCGATGCAGGTTCCGGAAGGCACGTATGAGCTTACCGTGGCAAACAACGGATGGGGCGGAAGCACACAAGTGACGATCACGCGTGGGCAGACAACGACGGTGGACTTGGATAAGATCAAGGGAAAGGGGCCAAAGACCGGCAAGGTACGTTTCGTGATCGACGTGGCGAAGGCTGTGCTGCTGATCGATGATAAAGAGGTGGATTACAGCGATCCGATCAAGCTTACATACGGGCAGCACACGATTGCGGTCTATGCGGACGGATATGATGTGTGGAGAAGGAATCTCTATGTGAATTCTAAAAAATCAACGGTCATTATCAACCTGGAAGACGAGACAGAGTCGACGCAGACCGAGACGACCGGTGGTACTGACAGTTCGCAGAGCTCTTCTGACTCGTCGGAATCGACACAATCCGGGACCGGTAATTCACAGAGTTCACAGAGCTCCGAAAGCTCGGCAGGTTCTGAGAGCGCGAAGCGTCAGGAGGAACTGGATCTCATTAAGGATCTGCTCTCTGGCATGACAAGTTCCAGCTCGATTGTGTCAAATTGACGATTTTTGACGAATATTTTTGGTTGATTTTAATGCGCAGAAATCCCCAAAAATAGGCATTTTTCCTTGACAAATACTAGGAAAACAAGTATAAATAGATTTGTAAGTAATTTGAGAAAAGGAACTCGAATTATATAATATATGACCCATAGGAGGAATTTTGACATGAACAAAGCAGAGTTAGTCGCAGCTGTAGCTGAGAAGGCTGAGATTTCTAAGAAGGACGCAGAGGCAGCAGTAAAGGCATTTACAGACGTTGTTGCTGAGGAACTTAAGAAGGGTGAGAAGGTTCAGTTAGTTGGCTTCGGTACATTCGAAGTATCTGAGAGAGCTGCAAGAGTTGGTAGAAATCCACAGACTAAGCAGGAGATCACAATCCCAGCTTCTAAGGCACCTAAGTTTAAGGCTGGTAAGGCTTTAAAGGATTCTTTAAACTAGTTTTGCTAAAGTTTGGTGGAGCACCTTCGTGGGGCTCCACTTTTTTAGTTGAAGGAGAAAATATGAGATTAGATAAATTTTTGAAGGTATCGCGACTGATCAAGAGAAGAACGGTTGCGAATGAGGCATGTGATGCCGGTCGTGTTATGGTGAATGGCAAACCCGCCAAGGCATCCACGAACGTCAAAGTCGGGGATGAGATCGAGATTCTGTTTGGACAGAAATCGGTTAAGGTTCGCGTCCTTAACATTCAGGATACAACCAAGAAGGAAGAAGCGAAGGATCTGTTTGAGTACATTTAATTGTTGAGAGCCAGGCAGATTCGCAGCATTTTGGAGATTGGCTTTAAACAGTGATGATTCAAAATCCGTCATATCGGGATTCTCATATTCATATAATATGGATATGAGGAAAAACACAAAGACAGGTGCTTTTCCTAAAGTTGATGATCAAGGGATACGATAGGAGGCAGCAGTCACCGGTATGGAGGAGAAAACAATTACCAGACAGCATAGACTTATGCTACAGGATCGTAAAGCCGGAAGCTTTACGGGAATACTTGATGTAATATCGTTTGATTTAAATGAAATCCTGCTCGAGACGGAGCAGGGGATGCTTCACATTAAGGGAAAGGATCTTCATGTGAACCGCCTGGATCTTGATAAGGGAGAGGTGGATATCGACGGACAGGTCGATGCACTCAATTATTCGCAGGTGCCGGGACGAAAAGGTTCGATCATTGGAAAGTTTTTCACATCATGAAACCGGTCAGCGGTCTTGAACTTGAACTGGCATTATTGGGAAAGGCGTTCCTGGCAGGCATACTTTTGACAGTTTTCTATGATGTGATCCGTGTGATAAGAAGGATGATTCCACATGGAATCGTGTGGATCTCACTTGAGGATTTTGTGTACGGCATTGTGGCAGGAAGCTGGCTGTTCTTAAAAGTCTGTCAGGTAAATGATGGAATTATAAGGTTCTATATGATCCTCGGAATTGCGGCTGGCGTGCTACTTTACCGGCTTTCGCTCGGACGGCTGATGATGCGCTGGCTCACAAAATGGATCCGTTGTGTACGAAAGCGGTTGAAAAGCGCTGCGAAAGCCGTTACAATAAGGCTAGAGAAAATTCACAGGAATCAGGAGACGGAGAATGAAGAAGAAAAGAAGAAGACGCCGTAGTACGGGTACTGTGTGTATCAGCATTATCGTTGTCGTGTTCGTAGCGGTTATGGCGATACAGATCTATCAGCTGAGGCAAAAGGACGCGGACTATATGGCGCGTGAGAATGAACTTAAGGAACAATATGAGCAGGAGACGCAGCGCTCCTCGGAGATCGATGATCTTGAGAAGTACATGCAGTCCAGTGAATATTATGAAGATGTTGCGAAGAGTAAGCTCGGGCTTACCTACAAGAATGAGATCATCTTCAAGGAGAGCGAGAAATAGAAGCATGAGGCGGAAGCCTTGTGCTTCTTTTTCTATGCAGCAAAGTATGAGGTCCCTCGAATCGCAGTGGAAGAGATCTTTTGCCGATAACTTTTTGAATCCCGGTAGAAATTCTGACAAGTATTTCGCACGCCTCCCTGTATAATCCCATTTGCTGGCGGTCGCGCTACTCTCGCTGCGGAACTCTCCCGCGGATCCCTGGAACCGGTGGCTGGCATCTATGCGGAGCACGGTTTTAGACAAAATCATTGAATTTGCGAAAATCTCTGCCGGGCTCAATTTTTGTGTCCGAGCAACGCTTCGACTGTGGCACTCCGGATGTCCGCCTGACACAGATGTGCTCAAAATTTCTAGTCTGCCTAAGAGGGGCACTTTGTGAATTATGATTGTGCCCGCTCTCGGTTAATGTCTCCCCTCATAGAATTGTGGAGTGCCACTAAGCTATGTGGTCGCAAACACGACCCGCGGGCACTTGTTCACAAAGGTGCCCCACGTAAGGCAGACACGAAATCCATCGGACACATTCTGTGTTCAGGCGGACATCCGGAGTGCCACTGTCTAAGCTTGAGCGGACAGCAAATCATGAAAAGAACCCGGCGGACATTTTCTGCAAATTCTTGATTTTGGATAACTAGTGTCCGCATAGATGCCAGCCACCGGTTCCATGGGTCCGCGGGAGCGAGCCGCAGCGAGAGTAGCGCGACCGCCTCAAAATGGATATGAAGGAGGCGTGCTATGAGTACACAAAACAGAATGATGGAAGGGATTGGAAGAGTAGGAATTGCAGTATTGGGAGCATGTAGCAGCATGTTGTGCATCCTGGGGTATTATCCGCTGGTGCCGGCTTTCTATGCCGGATGTTGCCTGAATCAGAGAAAGAATGTGCTGCTTTACATAGGAATCTTTGCGGGGATGGGCTGGTGTATGCCGATTGGTGCAATGGTAAAATACGTGTTTGTTTTGCTGGTATCCGGAGTCGGTATCCGCCTGTATCAGTGGGCGAATCATAAGTGCAGCGGCTGGGTAGCGGGAATCCTGACCGGGCTTGCAGTAGCAGTCATGGACTGTTCGGGTGTCGCTTTTTCCACAATGGATACAAGAGAACTGATGCTCGGCGTATGTGAGGGAATCTTTGTGGCAGGAGCAACTGTCGTGATCCACTATCTGTATCATATGGCGGAGGAACTGGGGAAGGCGATAAAGCCTGTGACCACGGATGTAGAAGTGCATCCCTCTTATCGGAGTGATGGAAGAATCCATGCACTTGCGGAAGCGGTGGATGAACTGTCGGTCGCATTCGCAGCGGGCGGCGGAAACCGTGCGGCCACAGGACATGAGAGTGTCGAGCTGCTGCAACAGGAGATCACAGGGAAGTTGTGCGCGGCCTGTGATGGTTGTGCGGTGTGCTGGGAACAGAAGGAAAGCGATCTGGCAGGGCGGCTTCGGAACATGCTTCAGGCCGTCATTGCCCATCATCCGAGGGAAGTCATCTTAGAGCAGAATTATGTGCAGGAATGCCCGCGCTACTCGTGGATGGTCGAGGAAGCCATATGGGCGTTTTCAAGAATGGAACTCAATGAGGCGTGGTATAAAAGACTGCGGGAGAACCGGCGGATGATCGCGGACCAGCTGGATGCGATGGCGGATGTCATGCAGGATTGGACGAAGGAGCATACGAATCTGGATGCGCAATCGAGAGTGCTGCTCGCAAAGATCGCATACGAAGCAAAGGAGCGCGGTCTTGTCGCAGAACAGATTCATCTGTATGAGGACGAGCATAAACGAAAGTCTGTGACGGCTTATGTTTCCAGCAAATGGGGTGGCGGAATCCCAGCGAAAAATTATCTTCGTGCACTTGAGAACGCGACCGGATACACCATGCGCCTGCAGCAGGGGGCAAGATCGATCTTCACGAAGGATCCGGTGGCAGTGACGGCATATGAAGATACCGCGTTTTATGTGATGTCCGCTGTGGCGGCGAAGGCGCAGGATCACTCTGCGATGAGCGGTGACAACTTCTCGCTTTTTACCCTGGATAACGGAAATTGTCATATCTGTCTGTCTGATGGAATGGGCAGCGGAGAAGCTGCAAGTAGGGAGAGCGAGATGGTCGTAGAACTGATCGAAAAGCTGATGGAGGCGGGGTTCGCGCGTGAGACGGCAATCCGCATGATGAATTCCGCGATGGTGCTAAAAGGCGATCACGATTCGTATTCCACACTGGATTTTGCAAGAATCGATCTCTATACCGGAGCACTTACATTCACGAAGATCGGTGCGGCGGCATCATTCGTGCGGACGAAAAAAGAGGTGGAGTGCATCAGCCGGGCATCACTTCCGGCGGGCGCAGACAGTGATACGATTCCGGAGACCGCATGTAGAAAGCTGACGGATGGGGATTTCCTTGTAATGGTCACAGATGGTGTGTTAGAATATTTACATGTCAGAAATCCGGAAGAAACGTTTGCGGATATGATACGTGAGATTAAGACAGAGAATGCCGGTATGTTTGCGGATGCGCTGATGGAGAAGGTGCTGCTCTATACAGGAGGGCAAGTGCCGGATGACATGACGATCGTCGTCGCCGGCATCTGGGAGAAATAATGGTAGAACAGGTTGAAAAATACATCCGACAATGGAATATGATTGAGCCGGGAGACACGGTGATCGCAGGCGTGTCGGGCGGAGCGGATTCCGTCTGCCTGTGCTGTGTGCTGGCAGAACTTTCTGTACCGATGGAATTTACGCTTCGTGTCGTGCATGTGGAACACGGAATCCGTGGGGAGGAGAGTTTCCGTGATGCGGATTTTGTGCAACAATTTTGCGGAGAAAGAGGAATTGCATGTGAGGTCCGTTCCGTAGATGTTCCTTCCTATGCGAGGGAGAAGCGGATCGGCGAGGAGGAGGCAGCGCGCTTTTTGCGGTATGATATATTCCGGAAGGAAGCAGCAAAGTACCCGCACAGTAAGATTGCTTTGGCGCATCATCTGGAAGACAATGCGGAGACCATCCTGTTTCAGATGGCGCGCGGAAGCGGACTGGATGGCATGTGCGGTATCCGCCCGGTGCGAAACGATGCAGAGTCAGTGACGTATATACGTCCGCTTCTTGGTGTCAGCAGGTGTGAGATTGAGCAGGAATTGAAACGGCGGGGACAGGCTTACTGTACGGATGCGACGAATGAAAATCTGGAATACAGTCGCAATCACATCCGGCACAGAATCCTGCCGGAACTTAAGAAGGTGAATGCGCAGGCGGTTCTGCACATGAACCGGATGGCGGAGCAGATGAATGAGATCCGGGATTATATGGATCAGCAGCTGGCGGATGCGTATGAGAAGATTGTCTCGCGGGAAAAAGCGGATGTTGTGCTTCATGTGGAACTGCTTCGGGGACTATCACATATCTTACAGACAAGGCTGGTGCATAATGCCCTGGCAGAGGCAGCGGGCGCCAGACAGGATCTGGAAGCGGGACATGTGGAAGCTGTACTTGGATTAATGGACAAGCAGTCGGGAAGGAGTGTGGATCTGCCTTATGGGCTGGTGGCGGAGCGCAGCTACGACAGAATCCGGCTGAGACAGCGGGACGCAAAGATGGTTTCTAAGGAAATGACAGAGATTGCAATATCTGCAGAAATACTGGAAGAGATTTCTTCTTCGGGGCAGACGAAAAGCATCAAAGTCTGCGATACGGGGGCGCTTTTTACCATGCGCATTTTTCCGTTTGACGGGAAAGTGTCGGAAATTCCGCAAAAAATGTATACGAAATGGCTGGATTATGATAAAATCAAATTTGGTTTTTCTATTAGAACCAGAAAGAATCAGGATTATTTTGTGATGGATGCCGTAGGGCATCGCAAGAGGCTGTCCGACTATTTTATCAATCAGAAGATCCCGGCAGAAGAACGGGATGCGACGCTTCTTATCGCGGACGGGTCACAGATCTTATGGATCGTGGGCGGCCGGATGGGGCGGGGCGCACAGTTGGATGGCACAAGCCGGATGGTTCTGGAACTTATCTACCAAGGAGGAACAAGAGATGGATTATAGTAAGAAGCATAACATATCGGTTCATTTGACCGAGGAGCAGCTCAATGAGCGAATTGCGCAGATGGGCGCAGAAATCACGAAGAAATTTGCAGGGGAGTCCGTATATCTTGTCTGTATTTTAAAGGGTTCGATCTTCTTTACGACCGAGCTTGCCAAGAGAATCGAGTTGCCGATGACAATCGATTTTATGTCGGTATCAAGCTACGGTGCAGAGACCCGCTCGTCCGGAGTGGTCAATATTAAGAAGGATCTGGAGCAGTCCATTGAGGGAGAGAATGTCATCATTGTTGAGGATATCGTGGATTCCGGCAATACATTAAGCCGCCTGGTATCCCTGTTCAAGAGCCGTAACCCGAAGACACTGACAATCTGTACACTTCTCGATAAGCCGGATCGCCGCGTGGTTCATGACTTAAAGGTTGATTACACAGGTTTTGTGATCCCGGATAAATTTGTTGTCGGATATGGACTGGATTATGACCAGAGATACCGTAATCTTCCGTATATCGGATTCGTAGAGGATGCGGAATAGTAGTGCGGAATAGAAAAGGAGTTGCATAGTGAATACAAGAAATAGGAATGGATTTCGCGGATTTGGATTCTATGCGGTGCTGATCCTTGTCGTTATCATGATATGGTACGGCTTAAGCGGAAACACTGCAACGAGTTCTTATACCAAGTCGGATTTTCAGAAAGCATTGGGCAAAGGCGATGTAACCTACGTCAAGGTTGTCCAGAACAGGGAAGTCCCGACCGGAAGTCTGCGGATCAAGCTCAAGGATGGATCGCAGCAGTATCTGTATGCATCGGATATCAACGAGATGCAGAGTCTGATGGATGATGAGAAATTTGATAATTATACGATTGAGGATGTACCGGCGGAGAGCTGGATCATGACGCTTTTGCCGTACCTTCTGATCTTCGGAGCGTTCTTTATCCTGTTTGTGATCATGAACAATAATGCGGCAGCCAACAGTGGCGGCGGCAAGATGATGAATTTCGGCAAAAGCCGTGCGAAGCTTTCCACAGAGGAAGACAATAAGACTTCATTTGCGAATGTTGCAGGACTTCGTGAGGAGAAGGAAGAACTCGAAGAACTGGTCGACTTCCTGCGTGATCCGAAGAAATACACGAAGCTTGGTGCCCGTATTCCAAAAGGCGTACTGCTCGTCGGACCTCCGGGAACCGGTAAGACATTGCTTGCAAAGGCGGTTGCAGGAGAGGCTGGCGTACCTTTCTTTAGCATTTCCGGTTCGGACTTCGTAGAGATGTTTGTCGGTGTCGGTGCTTCCCGTGTGCGTGACCTCTTTGAGGATGCCAAGAAGAATGCGCCTTGTATCGTATTTATCGATGAGATCGATGCAGTGGCAAGACGACGCGGAACCGGTATGGGCGGCGGACACGATGAGCGTGAGCAGACTTTAAACCAGATGCTCGTTGAGATGGATGGTTTTGGAGTCAATGAGGGAATCATTGTTATGGCAGCGACCAACCGTGTGGATATCCTTGATCCGGCAATCATGCGTCCGGGCCGTTTCGACCGTAAGATCGTAGTCGGCAGACCGGATGTCAGAGGACGAGAGGAAATTCTCGCAGTACATGCGAAGAACAAGCCACTCGGTGAAGATGTTGATTTAAAACAGGTAGCACAGACGACCGCCGGATTCACAGGTGCGGATCTTGAGAATCTGTTAAATGAGGCAGCAATTCTTGCTGCGAAGGAAAACCGTGGATTTGTAATGCAGGCGGATATCCAGAAAGCCTTTATCAAAGTCGGTATCGGTGCGGAGAAGCGCAGCCGTATCATCTCCGAGAAGGAGAAGAAGATTACAGCCTTCCACGAGGCAGGACATGCAATCCTTTTCCATGTACTCCCGGATGTCGGACCGGTACACACAGTATCGATCATTCCGACCGGAGCAGGAGCCGCAGGTTATACGATGCCGCTTCCAGAGAAGGATGAGATGTTCAATTCCAAGGGACGTATGCTGCAGGAGATCGTTGTGGATCTTGGCGGACGCGTAGCCGAGGAACTTGTCTTTGACGATATCACAACCGGCGCATCGCAGGATATCAAGCAGGCAACACAGATGGCGCGTGACATGGTAACCCGATACGGTATGTCAGAGAACATCGGACTGATCTGCTACAAGGATGATGACGATGAGGTATTTATCGGACGTGATCTCGCACATGCACACAGTTACAGCGAGGGTGTCGCATCTGCAATTGATGCGGAGGTCAAGAGTATCATTGATCATGCATACGAAGAGGCGAAACGTATCATCGGCGAATACCGCGATGTGCTTGACCGTTGTGCAGACCTTCTTCTGGAAAAAGAAAAGATTACAAGAGAAGAGTTTGAAGCGCTGTTTTAAAAAACCGGCTTGCTGATAGGCCCAAAATGATCCGCTCGTGCATAGAAATATGTATCGGGCGGATTTGCTGTTGTAAAAATGCACAAAAACGAATAACAACTTTTGTTAACTTTGTGCACACTTATGCGGATAACCATGCTATTATAATACCTGTAAAAACCCCCCAATACATTATATAGTTTTTGCTATACCCCATAGTAAAAATACCTTCTCCTAAAAAGGCAGCGTTCGAGGCTGTCTTTTTTATTTGCGCGTAGCAACGAGACAAGGTCCGTGCTTGCACGAGACTTTGGCGACTGCCGCGACAGCTCGGGAAATTCGAATACGAATTTCTCGAGATTGTGCGTAGCAACGAGGAAACTTGCGTGCATGCGAGAAATTTCTTGCAAACAGTCAGCCACTATGCTATAATATTTCTCGGTCAAGATAATACAACTTGATATTGAATGGGCAGATTCCCGAGTGGCCAAAGGGGACAGACTGTAAATCTGCTGCAAATTGCTTCGGTGGTTCGAATCCACCTCTGCCCATTAGAAATGAGAAACTGTTTATCGGTTTCTTTTTTTATGGAAAAAGAAAAAATAGTCAAAGAAATTGCTTTTTTAAATACACAAATTGTCAAAAAAGTCAAAAATTCATTGTCGAAACCAATTTCATATAGTATACTTAAGGTACTTATAGGAAATACATGGATGTAAATGGGGGCGTATCTATAACGTGAGTGGAGAAAAATCAGAAACAGTGGAAACATTGGAACAAGCAGCAACAACAGAGGCTGTAGAGACAAACGAAAAGAAAACCAAAAAAGAAAAGACTAGGAAAGCAAAAGAACCGAGAGTCAAGCGAGAGAAGAAAGTGAGACCGAAGAAGGAGCGTAAACCGAAAAAGGAACGTGCACCGAAGACGGAACGCGCGGCAAAGAAGACGAAGGATGGTAAGAAAGTGAAGGCATCACGCGAGAAGCTGGAGATTCCGTTCTACAGAGGAATCGCGGCGAAGATGATCGTATGCTTCCTTGTCCCGGTAGTCGGTGTGGCAGTCCTTGGTTCGGTATCTTACCAGAAGTCATCGGATGCAATTGTCAATACATACAAGGAATCGGTTCAGCAGACAACGGATATGATGGAACAGTACATCAGCCTTGTTGCGACCAGTGAAAAGGATGAGTTTAAGTCTTATCTGACCGAGCAGGATCTGAAGAAGTATTTTGGTGGACTGATGGAGCGTGGTGTGGAGAATACAACGAGACGTGATTATCAGTCCCGTCTGCGTAATAAACTTTCCATCGATGATAAGCTTCACAGTATTTATTTCCTTGCAGATTCGGAGAGAAGTATTGATTCCGGAACAGGTAAACTCGGAAATAATCTTTATACGGATTACAAGAATACTACGCAGGGAGCAGAAGTTACGCAAACCTCTACGGGATGGTTTGTATACGGACCGGATCTGGAATCGGATGATGTCATCGGAATGAGAACCCACAACTACAGTCTGCGAATCGTAAAGAGAGTGAATTCGCAGGATGCAGTCATGATCATCAACCTGAGTGCGGAGTATGTAAGATCTGCGATGCAGGCATTAGACCCGGGTGAGGGTGGATATGTTGCACTTGTCTGTATGGATGGCAATGAATTCTTTTCTGATAATACCGTTGAGATGGACGAGCCATTGATCTATGGAACAGATTTCTATCAGAAGGCAATGGACAGCAAAGAAGAGACTGGTAATGAGATGGTTACCTTAAACGGAGAGAGTTACATGTTTGTATACAGCAAGCTTTCCTTCGGTAATGTCTTAGTTACGGCATTGATTCCTTCTGCCCGATTGTTGGCGCAGTCTTCCGGAATCAAGGGACTGACAACCGCATTGACAATCATCTGTGCAATCCTTGCTCTGGCACTGGGATTCTTACTTTCCAGAAGTATGGCAGGAACGATTAAGTACATTCTTCGCCAGTTGCGTAAGGTATCCAATGGTGATCTTACCGTACATCTTCAGGCGAAGACCAAAGATGAATTTAAGCTTCTGTGTGATGGTATCAACGACATGGTCGATCATGTGAAGTCACTGATCCGTGATGTCAATGCCGTCAGTGAGGAAGTCGGAGCAGCTGCGGTACATGTGGCACAGACATCGGGCACCTTTATGGCAACTTCACAGGATATCCAGAATGCCGTACTTGAGATTGAGAGTGGTGTCAATAAGCTGGATACCGGATCGGATAACTGTCTGAATCAGATGGATTCCTTATCCGGCAAGATTAACAACGTAAGTTCGAACGCGGATGAGATTGGAAAGCTGACAAATGCTGCCGGAGAGACCATCAATGTTGGTATTGCATCGGTACAGAGTCTGACAGAGAGTTCCGAATCTACCGCAGAGATTACAAGAAATGTTATTGTTTCGATTGAAGAATTACAGGAGAAGTCCAAGGCAATCAGCCATATCGTATTGGCAATCAATGATATCGCAGAGCAGACGAATCTGTTGTCGCTGAATGCATCGATTGAGGCTGCACGTGCCGGAGATGCAGGAAGAGGATTCTCTGTTGTCGCGGAAGAAATTCGTAAGCTTGCAGATCAGTGTCTTGCATCTGCCGGACAGATTTCTTCAATCGTCAAGGAAATCCTTGCCAAGACTGGCGAGGTTGTAACGATTGCAAGACAGGCTGAGACGGTTGTAAGTTCACAGACCGGCGCCGTAGAAGATACAACCGCATCTTTCAGACAGATTGATGAACTTGTTGCACAGCTTATCGCAGCTTTGCAGACCATCACCAACAATGTACAGGAGATGAATGGCGCGAGAAACGAGACACTGAGTGCAATCGAGAGTATTTCCGATGCGTCTACACAGACCGCGGCATGCTCATCATCCGTACACAGTGCAGCGGGAACGCAGCTTGATGCAGTCAAGAATCTGGATGAGGCATCACAGAGCCTGACCGCTAAGGCGGAGAGTTTGCTTGATGCACTGTCAACCTTCCAGGTATAATGGAAATGTAATAGAACACATTGATACATAAAACTGCCGGAATCGATGCATTATCGATTCCGGCAGTTTTCGTTGCTATGAAATTGTTTTAATTTGCCAGTTCTGCATCAAGCATTTGTTGAATAATGTTCTGGCAGTATGCACCGAGATGCTTCTGATCTTCTTTGCCAAGTTCTGATACAAGAATCGGTTTCCCATAGGTAAGTGTTACTTCTGTGGAATGAACCCACGGAAAATGATTTTCAAAAACATCGGCGGTACCGGTCATGACCATCGGTATGATCGGGCATTTGGTCTTCTGTGCAATCTTGAAGGAGCCTTCTTTGAACGGAAGTAATGAATTCGGATGCTCCTTATCCTTGTTGCGGGTTCCTTCAGGAAAAATACAGATTGAGATGCCGGATTTCACCTGGTCGATTGCGGTCAGGATCACTTTGAGTCCCTGCTTCAAATCATCACGGTTTAAGAACAGGCAGTATAGACGCTCCATCCAAAGCCCGAGGATCGGGACCTTGCGGACACCATCCTTGGCGATGTATCCGGTAAGCCCCGGACATCGCGCGTAGGTGACAACAATGTCGAAAAAGCTTCTGTGATTGCCAATGTAGAGGACTGCCTGATCCTTTGGCACATTCTCTTCACCTTTGACCGTGAGCTTAATTCCCGCGAGAAAAGCGACACACCGGAATCCCCATTGGACGATGCGCAGCTGGCTGATATCGGCAGCCTGCTTGTGGCGCTTCGCGATCAGCCATTCGACACCGAGCACAGGAAGTCCTAACACGAGAAATAAAAATACATACAAAACACATAGAATGGTTCTCATATGCTACCTCACTTTATGACATATTTGTCTCTATTATAAACAAAAAATGGCATGAAATCAATTCCGGTGCATAGAATACAATAAGATATTGTTTGGGTGATCCATATGCAGAAATTAAGAAAATACGTAGCTTTATTTCTTGCAGTCACAAGTATGTTAAGCGGTTGCGTGATGCAGCAGGGGCAGGAGAAGATAGAGGATCTGGAATTTACGGTGATGGATCCGGTTGATCTGCCGAAGGAGTTACAGGAGAAGATTATTGCAAAGCAGGAAGAAGAGTTCGCATTTACGTATTCGGACCGCGAATATCTGTATATTGCAAGAGGATACGGCGAACAGGAGACCGGTGGATACTGTATTTCCATCGATGAATGTTACCGCACAAGCAACACAATCTGCGTGAAAACGACACTGACCGGACCGGAAAATGGGGAACAGGTGCAGACTGCCCCGAGCTATCCGTTTATTGTGATTAAGCTGGAAATGCGCTCGGAAGAAGTCGTTTTTCAGTGATTTTAAGAAAACGTTAAGATTATAACAGACATTTGCACTTGTAAAAATTTTATCACTGTGCTAAACTAAAGTTACTAGATATTGTATTTATCTGGAATAAAAGCTCAAAATAGAGGAGGCAAAAAATGGAACAGGCACAAATTAGCAAGGTTCGGGCATCCGTTCATCAGCAGTGTGGCAACAGAGTTATGATTCAGCTGGATCGCGGTCGTAACAAGGTTGACATCCAGGAAGGCGTAATTCAGAAGGCATATCCAAGCGTATTTACCGTACTGGTTGACGATGAGCGTGAGGAAAATTCTCCTCAGTTATTGTCATTTAGCTATACGGATATTATTACAAAGGATATTCGCATGAAGTTGTGCTAATGGAATAGATTTCAAGAATATTATTCCCTCTCTTTGAATAAGTATTTTTATACGAAGTTTGAAGAGAGGGAATTTTTATGGAGTTGAAGACGCAGCAATTAAAACAGAACACCATCAAAAGCAAGGTCTTTACTCAGGTGACACTTGACGATGACTGCATCGTCAGAGACAGTAAGCCTGATATTATTAAAATTATTCATACAAAGGGAAATGTTGCTTTTGAGGAGACGAAGATCAGTAATCAGACGGTGTGGGTTACCGGCAAACTCACCTTTACCGTGCTTTACCGGAGCGATGCGACCGGCAATAAGTTAGAGACAATGACCGATTCTGTGAACTTCGGAGAGAAGATCTTCATGGAAGAGGTCGAAGAACTTGATACGGTCAGACTCAGTGGAAAACTGGAGGATCTCAGTATTAACGCAATCAATTCGAGAAAGCTTGCGGTGCGCGCGGTCATTGGCATTCAGGCGGTATGTGAACAGCTGGAAGAGCAGGAACTGATCCGGGAAGTGGAGGATGCAAATGTGCAGCAGCAAAGTCGAACGCAGCCGATGCTTTTGCTTGTGACATCAAAAAGGGACATCCTGCGTATGCATCACGAGATGGCTTTGCCGGGCGCGAGCCCGAATATCGGAAAAGTGATCTACTACAACGTCGATGTCCGTAATAAAGAGATTACACTTGCGGGCAATCGGATTCAGCTGCACGCGGAAGCGTATGTAAATGTGCTTTATGATAGTGCAGAGGGGCAACTGGAGTGGTTTGAGACGATGGTTCCGGTGGCGGAGTCCATGGACTGTGAGGTTGATACACAACAGCCCCTGTATTGGATTACCGCGACACCGATGGAGACAACATTAGAGGCGTCAGAGGACTATGACGGCGAGATGCGCACTTTCCAGATGGATCAGGTGTTTGATATAGATATCAAGGTGTGGAAAGAGGAAGAGGTCAAAATGCTTTCCGATGTCTATTCGTTAAAAGAGACGCTTATTCCTCACACGATGCCGATCAAAAGCCTAAGTCTGATGATGAAAAATGAGGCAAAGCAGCGGATTTCGCAGCAGATGAGGCTTGCGGATGGAAAAGAGAGAATCTTACAGCTTTGTTCGTATGAGGGCAGCGTGGACTTAGATCGTGTGGATATGGTGGAGAATGGCCTGCGGGCAGAAGGCGTTCTGTCGGTACATATCCTTTATGCGACTGCGGATGATGGATTTCCGGTGGCGCATTGCTTTGAGCAGATCCCATTCACACAGGTTATTGATGTGCCGGAACTTTCTGCAAATATGCAAAACTGCACTTATGAAATTGATCCGGGAATCGACCAGTTACAGGTGAATCTGCTTGATAACGAACGTTATGAAATTAAGGCGACAATCTCTCTTACGGCGCTTGCATTTCGCGAAAACTATGCGGGACATATCGTATCGATCGATACGGAACTGCTGAATGACGCAGAGATGGAAGCCCAGCCTGGAATTACCGGATATATCGTGCAGCCGGAGGACACTCTGTGGAATATTGCGAAGCGCTATCACACGACAGAACAGATGATCATCGGAACCAATGCCTTAAAGACTTCACAGGTGCAGCCGGGCGAGAAATTGATGATTGTCAAAAGTATGGGCGAATGATACACTTTTAATGGATATGTTTATTGAGGGATACTAAGAACAAGAGGAGAAAGTTATGGATAATAATGAGAACAAAAGATTTGAAGATTATTCGGATCCGCGCGTGACCAACCTGAATGGTCAGCCGTATCATAGTGCTTCCGAAAATGATGGAAAACCATTCAGTGAGAGAGGGTATGAAAGTGCCGCGAATCAGGGATACGGTGGAGCAAATTATAATTACGGCAGCGGATATGAGGGACAGAGTGGTTATGCTGACCAGAATGGATATGCCGGTCAGAATCGCTATGCCGGACAAAATGGATATACCGATTACAATGGCTATGCAACGCGCGGAAATGTTCCGCTGGATAAGAAGGGAAGACCGCTGCAGAACCGTTATGGACTAAAACTGACATTGTCTATTATAGAGATCGTATTTGGCATTCTGTTAGCGTTCTGCGGTGGGGGAATGGGAATGCTTCCGCTTGTACTTGCCGTTCTTGCATGTGTGTACACGTGCAGGCAGAATCGGGACTTTCAGATTGGAGATTGGGATGGTTTCCTGAAAAAAAGCAAGATTGCAACGATATTCCTTTGGATTTCTTTCGGAATCGACATCGCTTTGATCGTTTTTATCATTGTACTTTTGGTCTGCTTCCTGACGGTGGGATCCGGTTATCTGAAATCAATCGTAAACAACATCAATCTTCCGTCGGATCTCAATCCTGGTTCGTCGTACGAATACGAGATTGATGATAGCGAAGACAAGGAAGATACAGATTCTGCAATTATTGCGGATGCCGAGGTCAATGACCTTGAGGGCGGATATGTGGATCTTGTGGAGGGATTCAATTCGTTTCGTCTGATGGGAGCGGATATCACGCTTCCGATGCCGGTTCAGGATTTTATGGAAGCAGGCTTCTATCTACAGGATGAAGATCTGGATGAGATGATCGAGGCAAACAATTCTTATGGATATGCTTATTACAGCAGACTGACGGATGAATATCTCGGAACGCTTTTTATCTATAACACGAGCGGTAAGGATCAGAAAGTTCAGGATGGTATCATTGGAGGTATTACGATCAACGGATATGATAATGTTGATCTTGCGCTTGTCGGAGGACTGGGATTTGGAACAACGCTTGCGGATGCTGTGGATGTGTTTGGAGCCGACGTAACGGAGGCGTATATCGATGGCGATTACGGTTATTATAAGTGGCTTTTTGATCATGGATATTCGACGAGTATCGAGTTGGACTATTCGTCCGGCAAACTGAATGAAGTGTGGATCATGAAGTATGATACGCTTCAGGATAATTGATGAAAATTCTCGAGTAACGGATCCGGGCTTTATCGCCCGGGTCCGTTTTGCGGTAAGCGCACACTTATTTGTGAAAAAACTGTAAATACTAATAAAAACCAGTGGAAAAAAGTTGGAATTTGTGACAAAATAAAGGGGTACATTAGGAGGATAGGAGGCAGATATGCGTTTATCAATACATAGAACAAAGAAAGCAAAGAAAATAAGAGGTCGTCTGTATTCTTCGATCGCAGTCTTATCACTGGCAGTTTCACTGGCAGCGGGGGCAGCGTATGTATCGCCGGTTGACACTTATGCCAAGACGGCGAAGCAGAAGCGTGATGAGGCGAAGAAAAACTTAGAGAAGACCAATGACCAGATTTCGGATATCAAGGACGATCAGGCTACAAATTCTGCAGAACTTAAGACGGCGTCCAACAAGCTGAACAAGCTGCTTGCAGAACAGAAAGCACTTGCCAAGGATATTGAGGACAAGCAGGCGGAGGTTGAGCAGGCAAACAAGGAACTGAAGGAAGCGCAGAAAGTGGAAGCCAAGCAGTATAAATCCATGAAGCTTCGTATTCAGTATATGTATGAGAATAGTACGGACAATTCGCTTTGGACAGCCATTCTTGAATCGGATGGAATCTCCGATATGCTCAATCGTATTGAGTATGTCAGTGATCTCTACCAGTCGGATCGCGATCTGATGGACAGTTATCAGGCGGCGGTGCAGCAGGTAACGGACTGGACGGAGCAACTTGCGGATGATATGAATAACCTCCTCGCTTTACAGGATGAATATGATGCAAAGCAGGGTGAATTAGAGACTGCAGTTGCCAAGCTTGAGAAGCAGAAAGAAAATTATAAGCAGCAGCTCGCGGATGCCAAGGCGCAGGCAGCAGAATATCAGAAAACCTATGAGAAACAGGCTGCCATCGTGCAGGCCCAGGAAGCGGCGGCTGCGCAGCAGGCTGCAAGCAATTATCAGGGTGGTGGATCAGGATCAAGCGGTGGTTTCGGTAATGATTCTTACTTAAATGATCCTTCTTATAATCCGTCCAATGCAACCAATGTCAGCGGAGCGGATATTGTTGCTTATGCACGTCAGTTTGTTGGTAATCCATACGTCTGGGGCGGTAACAGTCTGACCAACGGTGTAGATTGTTCTGGTTTTGTACATCAGGTATATGCACATTTCGGAATCAGTACGCCGCGTTACTCACAGGCGTTTAGAACCGTCGGACAGCCGGTTTCCTACCAGAATATTCAGGCGGGAGACGTTATTGTATATCCAGGTCATGTAGCAATCTGTGTTGGCAATGGAACGATCGTGGAGGCACAGTCAACACGTGCCGGAATTACGGAGGGCAGATCGGTCAATTGTCATACGATCCTTGCTATCCGCAGGTTGGTATAATTTATGGAGAAATCGACGAGATCCGCTAGAAGAAAGCGATCGTGGATTTTTACGATCATTCTGCTTTTGATCATTGTGGGAATCAGTATCGGCTCTTCGTGGCAGACGAAGCAGCGGCAGCAATTGGTATATGCAGAGTCATTGGATAAGGTTGCGGCCTCCGTCAATGAAACAAAGCTTACACTTAGAGATATTGCTTTCTATGTGGCATACGAGGAAGCGGAAGTGGAGAAGCAGGCGTTTGCCTATGATGCGGAGCATCCGAAGAAATACTGGGGAATTCGCCTGAATAAGACGTATGTCTATGCAGCTGCCCGCAATGCGGTCATCCAGATGGCGATTCATGATGAAGTGTTCTATGAGATGGCAATGCAGGAAGAAATCGAGTTGACGGATGACGAGAAGCAGACTTTAAAGATGCGGACGAACGAGTTTTGGCAGGATCTGGTGGAAGATGGGAAGGATGTGCCTCTTGGTGTGCAGGAAGCAGACATCGCGGAGACGATGCGGCGGATTGCTTATGCCGAGAAATACCAATCCATCTATGCGCAGATGGAAGAGGCTTCGTATGAGGATTATGATTTTTCCGGAGATGCGTACACCAGGCTTCTTGAGAAGCAGGATTACTCGATCAACAAGAATGTGGTCAAGCGGCTTGGCGTTGGATCCATTACCTTACAGTATTCATAAAATAATGATTGAGCGATGAAATGTTAGAGGATTTTCGAATGAGAGTCCCTTGCATGATAGAAGCATGCCATCATTTGACAGCATGCGAAAATATAGTGATATAGAAAGAAGATAAGAAAATGTCAGTTAAAATTGGAAGAAATGATCCGTGTTGGTGTGGAAGTGGCAAGAAGTACAAGGTGTGTCATGCTGCTTTTGATGACAAGATCGCGCGTTTTGCACAGGAAGGACATCGGGTGCCGACAAGAGATCTGATCAAGAACGCGGATCAGATCGCGGGAATCAAGGAGAGCGCCAAGATCAATGTTGCGGTACTTGACTACATAGAGAAAAATATTCACGCGGGTATGAGTACCGCGGAAATCGATAAGATCGTCTACGATATGACGACCAACATGGGAGGCATCCCGGCACCGCTCAATTATGAAGGATATCCGTACAGTGTATGTACATCTGTCAACGAGCAGGTGTGCCACGGATTCCCATCAGAGGATGTCATTCTGAAGGAAGGCGATATCATCAATGTGGATTGTTCCACAATTCTTAACGGATATTTCTCGGATTCTTCGAGAATGTTCTGTATCGGAGAAGTTTCCCCTGAGAAAAAGCGCCTCGTTGAGGTAACAAAAGAATGTGTCTATAAGGGACTCGAAGCAGTCCGTCCGTGGGGATTCCTCGGAGATATGGGACAGGCAGTCCATGATCATGCTTACGCAAATGGCTATACGATCGTTCGTGAAATCGGCGGACACGGAGTAGGACTCAAATTTCATGAGGAGCCTTGGGTTGGCTATCATTCCAAGAAGGGCACTGAGATGCTTCTTGTTCCTGGAATGATCTTTACGATCGAGCCGATGGTCAATATGGGCGATGTTGAAATCTATATTGACGACGAGAATGGCTGGGAGGTATACACCGAAGATGGATTACCTTCCGCACAGTGGGAGATTATGGTTCTTGTCACAGAAGATGGCGCGGAGGTGCTGAGTTGGTAATTGCGGTACATCTTTGATGTATCGCATGGTTGTGGAGAGGGATAAAAATGAAAGACTGCATGACAACTTACACAAAAGTTCAATTTAATACATTTGAACCGGAGGAGGACAAGCTTTGCATCGAGGACATTGCGCATGCTCTCTCGATGATGGTGCGTGCGAACGGACATTTTCCAGAATTTTTCTCGGTGGGTCAGCATTGCATCCAGTGCTGTCGTGAGGCGATGGCGAGAAATTATGTGCCGGAGGTGGCGTTGGCATGTCTGCTTCACGACGGAAGCGAGGCATATCTTGCGGATGTGACCCGTCCGGTGAAGAAGAATATGACGATGTATCTGCAGATAGAGGAGCAGCTGCAGAATATGATCTATCACAAGTTCCTCGGCTATGTGCCGGAGGGAGAGGAGGCTGTCCTTGTCAAGAATATCGACGATGCCTGCCTTTATTATGAGTTTGATCATTTTATGGGAGAAAAGCTTTTTCCGGTGGAACCGGTTATGATGGGGAATCCATCTTATGAGGTGCAGCCGATGAAGGATGTCGAGGCGGAATTTCTGGAATTGTATCACCGGATTAAGGAACAGATGCAAGGCTGATTCGTATAGGAATCCTACAAAGAATGAAATGAGACTGACGGATAAAGAATGGGAATTCGTCAGAGGTAATAAATGAGGAGAAAGCAACAGAAAGCGATATGAATAAAAAAGAAGTACTGGAACTGAAACGAAGATTTAAGAAGGATGCTGCGACATTTACCAAGGTCTGCGGCTGTTATGTGGACGGCAATCACAATAAGATCTGCAAGTTCGCAAATACGTTCTTAAATCTGGACGATGATGAATATTATAAATACCTGGAGATCGCCAATAAGGCATTATCCGGAACACTCGGCAATAACCTGCTCGAGCTGCATTTTCCGATTGAGGAGGAAGAAGTTGGAGGAAGACAGCAGATTCTGATGGCACTTCGCGCGAGCAAGCTGGAGGATGAAAACTTACTGGATACGTTTTATGATCTTGTGATTGATACGTTTGATCATGCTGGAAACTATCTCATCGTTCTGTTCCATGATGCATATGATGTTATGACCAGAACAAGTGATAACAATAATCTGGATGAGTCGGAGGAAGTGTATGAATATCTGATCTGTGCGATCTGTCCAGTGGATCTCTCCAAGCCGGGACTTGGATTCCTGGAGGACGAGCACCGTATCGGACCGCGCGTGCGTGATTGGGTAGTCGGAGCAGTGGATACTGCATTCTTATTCCCGGCATTCAACGACCGAAGCACAGATATTCACTCGACACTGTTCTATACCAAGAACACGAAGGAGCCACATTCAGAGTTTATGGCAAACGGACTCGGATGCGGCATTGAGCGCACGGCAACGGAGCAGAAGATGGCATTCCATTCTATCGTGCGTAACGTGCTGGGGGCAGAGGATGAGCATACCGATGAAGTCCTGCTTGATATGCAGCAGAACTTAAGCGATATGATCGATGAATATGCACAGACACATGATTCGGATGAAGAAGTGTTTATGCTCGACAAGGAAGTGGTCACAAAGCTTCTTGCGGACAGCGAGATCTCAGAGGAGAAGGCGTCGCGCATCGAGAAGTCAGTGGATGAGGCTTTCGGCGAGAAGCCACCGGTTGCAGAGCATGTGATTGATACAAAGGCGTTGGCACAGAATGAGCTTCGGGTGGAGAAGCTGGCGCTTGAGGATCAGGTTGGCAATCTGACGGTGCAGCTGACGCAGAAGGATGACGAGCTCAAGGAGCGCACGTCGCAGCTGATCGAGAAGCAGGAAGAGATTGATAATTATATTGCGGAGACGAAGACATACGATGTTGTACTTCGCGTGAAGCCGGAGAAGGCGTCACAGATCAAGTCGCAGATGATCGATGGACAGAAGTGTCTGGTGATTCCGATGCGGGATGACGAGCATGCGACGATCAATGGCGTAAATACGACGGTGTAGGGAGATACAATACGTGGTACTTGGAATTTTGGCGCATGTAGATGCAGGTAAGACAACTTTATCAGAGGCGATGCTTTATACGAGTGGACAGATCAAGAGCGTCGGACGTGTCGATCATCAGGATGCATATCTGGACAATGATGCGCAGGAAAGGCAGCGTGGTATCACGATTTTTTCTAAGCAGGCGCGGATGGGAGACATCACACTTCTTGATACGCCAGGTCATGTGGATTTCTCCGCGGAGATGGAGCGCACGCTTCAGGTGCTTGATTACGCAATTCTTGTCATCAGCGGAACGGATGGTGTGCAGGGGCACACCCGCACACTCTGGCAGCTTCTGCGCCACTATCATATTCCAACGTTTCTGTTTATTAATAAGATGGATCTTGCGGGTGCTGACCATGAGGCAGTACAGGCGCAGCTTAAAAGAGAACTCTCGGACGGCTGTGTGGATTTTACATCGGAGCCGTACTGTGGCGGAGGACAGCCGGATGAAGTTTTTTATGAGGATCTTGCCGTATGTAAGGAAGAACTTTTAACGGAATATATGGATTCCGGAAGTATTGGACAGGGGAGCATCGTGGACGCGGTGACGGAGCGGTTGGTGTTTCCGTGCTTTTATGGATCGGCGCTGAAGCTGGAGGGCGTGGAACATCTGCTTGACGCTTTGCGCGGGTATACGAAGGCCAGGACGTATCCACGGGAGCTTGCGGCGCGCGTGTACAAGATTGGGCGGGACAGTCGCGGCGTACGCCTGACATATCTGAAAGTGACCGGAGGAAGTCTGAAGGTGAAGGAGAGGATCTCCTATGATGGGCTTGAGGAAAAAGCCGACCAGATCCGTTTGTATTCGGGAGAAAAATATGATACCGCAGATGCGGTTGCTGCGGGGGAAGTCTGTGCGGTGACGGGACTGACAGCAACGTATCCGGGGCAGGGGCTTTGGAACGAGAAGACGACAAGTGTTCCGGTATTGGAGCCGGTATTGAGTTATCGGATCGGACTGCCGCAGGAGGTGAATCCGGTCGAGATGATGGGAAAGCTCAAGCAGCTCGAGGAGGAGGATCCGCAGCTGCATATTGTCTGGAACGAGCAATTGCAGGAGATTCACGCGCAGATGATGGGACAGGTGCAGATCGAGGTGCTGACACAGCTGATCAAGGATCGGTTCGGTGTGGTCGTTGTGTTTGGACAAGGTAATATCGTCTATAAGGAGACAATCGCAAAGCCGGTTGAGGGCGTAGGACATTTTGAGCCGCTACGCCATTATGCGGAGGTGCATCTGCTACTGGAACCAGGAGAACCGGGCAGTGGCATCGAGGTTGCGAGTGACTGCAGTGAGGATATTCTGAATCTCAACTGGCAGCGACTGATCGCAACACATATTATGGAGCGTGAGCATCCGGGTGTGCTTACGGGCTCGGCTTTGACCGATGTGAAGATCACGATACTGACCGGACGCGCACATACCAAGCACACGGAGGGCGGAGATTTCCGTCAGGCAACGTACCGCGCGATCAGGCAGGGATTAAAGTCGACGGAGAGCGTTCTGTTGGAACCGATTTATTCGTTTACACTGGCGGTGCCACAGGATGCAATCGGGCGCGCGATGACAGATCTCAAGCAGCGGTTCGGTAAGTTTGATACACCGGAATTTGTTTCGGGGGATTCGGCGGAAGGCGCAGACACTTCATCCACCGAAGGAACTGCAGATATGGCAATCTTACGCGGCACTGCACCGGTTGCCACGATGCAGGATTACAATACGAGCGTTCATGCTTATACGAAGGGCAGAGGGCATTTGACACTGGAACTTGCGGGATACGATGTATGCCACAACAGTGAGGAAGTGGTGGCGCGGATCGGTTATGACAGCGAGGCGGATACAGCGAACCCGACCGGTTCCGTGTTCTGTGCGCACGGCGCTGGCTTTGTTGTGCCGTGGGATCAGGTGCCGGATTATATGCATCTGGATTATGTTTATGAGCATGACGGGGAGAAGCCGGAGGATGGCTTTTTCTATGATACTGCGGATCAGACTTTCGGTCCGGGTGGCACGTATGCAGGTGTGAAGAAGCCGAATGAGGCGAAAAGTCAGACAAGCTGGGAACTCGATAAGGAGTTGCAGCAGATCTATGCCAGAGAGTTCGGAATGAGCCGCGAGGATGTCGAGGATCAGGAGAGGCGCAAGTGGATGAAAAAGAAGACGAACGAGTCCAAGCCGAACGTGGTTAAGTACGACAAGAAAGGCAATCCGATCTACCCGGCGCGCGGTCCGCAGGAAGAATACCTGATTGTGGATGGTTACAATATCATTTTTGCGTGGAAGGATCTGAATGAACTTTCTCGTGTGAACATTGATTCGGCGCGCGATAAATTGCTGGATATTCTGAGCAATTATCAGGGATACAAAGGCTGTCCGGTACTGGTCGTGTTCGATGCGTATAAGCGCAAGGAGCATCCGGGCGCGAAGCAGAAGTACCATAATCTGGATGTTGTTTACACGAAGACGGATGAGACGGCCGATGCGTATATTGAGCGGACTGTGCATGAGATTGGGCATAAGTACCGCGTCACGGTTGCCACAAACGATGGACTTGAGCAGCTGACCGTTATGAGCCAGGGAGCGCTTCGCATGTCGGCGGAGAATCTGCGACAGGAGATCGAGCGGCTCAGCCGACAGGAGTACGAAGCATACCTGTCGGGGTCAAAATAAAGATAAAATGCGTTTTACGCCCCGCGGGGAAACATTAGCGGGGCTAGAGATCGAAAAAATAGCGAAAATGTCCCACTGAGAAGAGAAGTGGGAAAGGGAGGATACAATTATGATCGTAGCAGAAGATATGTACAAATTAGGAAGTCAGCGTTCCGCAATCCGCGAACTGTTTGAATATGGCAAAAAGCGTGCAGCAGAGGTCGGCGCAGAGAACGTATATGATTTCTCTTTGGGAAATCCGACCGTTCCGGCACCAGACTGTGTGAATGAGACGGTGCGTGAACTGACACATACATTGGACAGTATTTCATTGCATGGTTACACTTCCGCACAGGGAGATGTAGAGACCAGACAGGCAATCGCTGATTATCTGAACAAGACATACAAAACCAGTTTTAAGGCAGACAATTTCTATATGACAATGGGTGCGGCTGCATCATTGTCGCTTTGCTTTAAGGCACTTACGACAAGCCCGGAGGACGAGTTTATTACCATCGCTCCGTTTTTCCCGGAGTATCGCGTTTTCGTAGAAGCCAACGGCGCAAACCTTGTTGTTGTTCCGCCACACACAAGCGATTTTCAGATTGATTTTGACGCTTTGGAGAAAGCAATCAGCAAGCACACCAAGGGTGTGATCATCAATTCTCCGAATAATCCGTCAGGCGTTGTTTATTCTGAGGAGACGATCAAGAAGCTTGCGGCTCTTTTGGAGAAGAAATCAAAAGAGAACGGTCATCCTGTTTTCATTATCGCGGATGAGCCGTACCGTGAGATTGCATACGATGGTGTGGAAGTACCATATGTGACAAAGTACTATGATAACACTTTGGTCTGCTACTCCTACAGTAAGTCATTGTCCCTGCCGGGCGAGCGTATCGGATATGTGCTTGTGCCGGATGAAGTGACAGAGAGCAAGATCGTTTACGCGGGAATCGCCGGAGCGGGTCGCGCTTTAGGCTATGTGTGTGCGCCGAGCATGTTCCAGAAGGTGATCGTTTCCTGCGTGGGACAGACCGGAGATGTGGAATTATATAAGAAAAATCGTGACCTGCTTTATGACGGATTGACGAAGATCGGTTACGAGTGCTTTAAACCACAGGGCGCTTTCTATATGTTTGTAAAAACACTTGAGCCGGACGCGGACGCATTCTGCGAGAAAGCAAAGGAAGAGAATCTGCTGATCGTGTCTGCAACCGGATTCGGATGCCCGGGCTATGCACGTATCTCCTATTGTGTGGATTACGATATGATCCAGAGATCGTTTGCGGCGTTTGAACGGTTGTATAAGAAATATCAAAATTAATCGTACTTCAAATTGTGTGGCAGTACATCAGATTTTCACCAGATTATAGATTCGATTCGGTGAAAATCAGAGGGTAAATTGATAAAATCAGAAAGTGACAGGAAAGCCGAGGAACAAAAGAAGCATGGGAAATACAGAAGGGCAGCGCTTGCAGACCGATGAGGGATTGCAGGGAAACGAAAAAATAGAATCGGCAATCAAAGCCTTGCAGCAGAATCCATCCGAGGAAGTGCTTGCACATGTGCTCACCGTTGTGCGAAGAAGAATGCGCGATAAAGGTCAGTTGATCGTTGCAGTTGATGCGCCACAGGCGGACGGACAGATGCGCCTTCAGGCAATAAAGACTGATGACGGAAGTGTGTGGTGGTCGGCTTTCACCAGCTTCGAGGAAGAAGTGCGCGGAAGCGACAGCGTGATGTCCACATTTCTTGCGGACATCGAACAACTTTTCCACATGGCGATCAATGAGGAACAGATAAACGGAGTTATCCTGAATCCATGGAATGCAACGTTGAAGCTGGACAAGCGACTGATTCAAATTGTGCTCGGGGAGACAAGATGAGAGAGGAAGAAAAGCTAGAAATTATTCAGGCAATAGAAACAGATACAGAAGAAATACTTCGCCTATACAAAGCACAGCTTGGTCAGGAATTCTGTGCATGGGATGAACATTATCCGGAACGAAAGGATATCGCATATGATCTGAGCCGTGACGCGTTGTTTGTTATGAAAAATGAGGCAGGAGAGATTGTTGCAGCAATTTCTATCGATGAGGATGAGAATGTGGAGAAGCTTCCATGCTGGACTGCAGAATTGCAGCCGGGAGGTGAAGTGGCACGTCTCGCGGTGCGAAAAGACTATCAGAATCAGGGAATTGCCCGAGAGATGATACAGTATGCGATGTCGGTTCTCAAAGAGAGAGGCAGGAAGAGTATTCATTACCTGGTTAACCGGGATAATCAGAAGGCGGTTCGCTCGTATGCGCATCTGCATTTCTCACAGGTAGGGAGTTGTGAACTGTATGAGCAGCCATTTCTATGTTTTGAACAGAAACTATAGTGATCGAATATTATGAATTTTTCTTTTCTGAAAAGGCATATTTTGACAGTAAAAAGGACTTTGACAATGATGAATGATTGCCGAAGTCCTTTTTGCTTTCATAAAGAATTTTTTACAGATTCGTTTTCTTAAGAACAGCTGCAATAATGACAGCATATACGCCACCGATGATTGCTGTAATCAGCTGCGTCAGAGAGAACTGAAGCTGTAAGGCATGCAGCATCGGCTGCATTTTTACCGGAAGATATGCCGGAAGAATGATCAGTGAAATTAAGATCCCCATGAAGGCTGCTTTCAGCACGGCGCCGATTCCAATCGATACGGGAAGTCCTGCTTTCGCACCGAATTTCGTGCGAAGAAGTCCAATGCACAGAACTAAGATGATATTTCCAATCATAATGCATGGGATCATTGCCGGAATGGCTGCCATAATCGGGCTTCCGGTGATGAAAAAGGATGTAATCGGGGTGATGATACTTAAGATGACGCCGCATACGGTTCCTGCATATAAAACAGTCAGAATGAGTGCCGCGTTGATGATCGGACCTGTAATGTATACGCTCAGGTTTTTAAAAAACTGACTGAGGATACAGATCGCAAGCATGATCGCAGTCACAGTAATTTGTTTGGTTCTTATTTTCATAAATAAAGCCTCCTTGATGTTTGTTCAGGTCAATCATACGCTTATCTACTTTGAATTGCAAATTCGGGTTTGCCGCGCTCAGATTTAATCTCAAACGGACGATACCGGATTATATATAATCTACGAAAATTAGCAGTGGTTTGTTTATAATCGACGGAAGTGGGATTTTCTATGACGTAAGATATTGGAAGCATGACACTATCCGTGACATACATTAATTTTCAGGAAAATCAGCAAGTCAACTTCGAGCTTGATTTCAGATAGAAAGCTACAATTCGTTTCTATAACGCTATTAGCCAACAGAATGGAACCTCGAAGCAGTTGCCGATTTGTCCTGAAAATTAAGTATTGTCCCGGATTGTTGTATGTTGGAAGAATACGTCATAAAAATCCCGCTTCCTGTTGATTAGACAAATTACTGCTAATTTTCTTTTTTTCCCTGCTGATCCGGTATCTGTGTAATTGAAAAACGAAAATCTGATTCGCGTCAAAAATTTGCGCAGTAGTAGGGGTGGAAGTCGATAGATTGTGGTACTCACTTTTTTGTATTGACAATTCGTTAGATAAAAATAAAATGACGCGCAGCGTTATTCTACAATGTTTCGTAGGATTTCGCTGCGCGTGATTTGTTTTATGTGTATTTGAATATGCCTATCAGTGAATGTATTGAGTCCACTTCTAGATTGTACCGAGACAAGAAAGCAAATATTTGAATGTATAAGCCCCGCTTTTGAATTCCACCGGGGCGAGAAAGCAAATATTTGAATGAATAGTCCCCGCTTCTAAGCTTCACTGGGGCGAGAAAGCAAATATTTGAATGAATAGTCCCCGCTTTTGAATTCCACCGGGGCGAAGAAGCGAATATTTGAATGAATAGTCCCCGCTTCTAAGCTTCACCGGGGCGAAGAAGCAAATATTTGAATGAATAGTCCCCGCTTCCAAGTTTCGCCGGGGTCTAGAAGCGGATATTTATATGCATTCGCCCCAGTTCAAGATTCCCAAGAAATAGAGAATAAAATTTCACACGTTTATTCAAGTGAAGTCTTGCCTACCAAGACACCACAATCCTTATTCCGCTTGTTCGCTACGAATCTGCATAAAATGAGTCCTGTCAAGGTTGCGCAGCACCGAAGGCTACCTTGACAGGACTCATTATGCAGATTTTATATTTTAAGCGGAATAAGGATTAAGAGTTTAACTCTATAAAACTATGGGCTTCCCCCCCTACTACTGCGCAAATTTTTGACGCGAATCAGATTCAGATTTATCCAATACGCAGATACCGGATCTGGTAAGTAAAAAGAAAATTAGCAGTAGTTTATCCAACCAACAGGACTTTGGATGATTTCAATGACGAACACTTTCATGCTACAGGTATCGGAGCCATACTTATTTTTGAAGGACAAATTTGCAACTGCTTCACCGTTCCATTGTCTGTCGATAATAGCGCATATCTCAGCCAACTATTCAAAATCGTTGGTGAAGTTAACTTGCAAATTTTCCTGAACAAAATAATTGTATGGTTCGATGCCGTAACTCCGAAAAAAAATCTAGTCATTGAAATTATTCCAAGTCCGTCGTTTATAGACAAACTTACTGCTAATTTTCGTAGATAATTATATCCGGTATCGTCCGTTTGAACTCAAATCTGAGCGAGGCAAACCCGAATTTGAACATTTAATGAGAAAAAGGTAGTTGCAAAATACCCTACAGGGGTATATACTAGCAATCGAAAAGATACCCGGGCGGGGTATTTGAAGGCGAATGTTTCACGCATATCGTAAATGGATATGCATTCAAAAGGAGGCATAATCCGAATGGAAAATGAGAACACTTGTCATTGTTGTAAGAAAAAGGATCGTTCTGATAAGGAACGCAAGGATTTGATGAACCGGTTAAGCCGTATCGAGGGACAGATCCGTGGCATCAGGGGGATGGTGGAGAAGGACTGCTATTGTCCGGACATCATCACACAGGTTGCGGCGGCGAATGCGGCACTGAACAGTTTTAATAAAGCACTTCTTGCGGAGCATATCCGAACTTGTGTAGCAGATGGAATCCGCAACGGAGAAGATGAGAAGATCGACGAACTTGTGACAATGTTACAGAAACTGATGAAATAACTGCGGTACTATCGCCTAAACTACGGTACATCTCTGATGTATCGCCTAAGCTGCGGTGCTTCTTTGAAGCATCGCCCATGGGACGAAAGATATGACAAGCGTTCCAATCATGAAAAGGTAGAGGTGAATGAGAATATGAAACAATACAATGTAACCGGCATGAGCTGTGCAGCATGTTCGGCGCGTGTCGAGAAGGCTGTCGGCAAGGTGCCGGGTGTTACAAGCTGCTCGGTGAGCCTGCTGACGAATTCCATGGGCGTGGAGGGAAGTGCCACGGATCAGCAGATTATCACGGCGGTCGAAGAAGCCGGATATGGCGCTTCAGTCAAGGGTGGCGGATCGGATAAACAAGGTGGACATGCTGCACAAGGTGGAACTTATGCAGAAGCGGAGGAAGCACTCCGCGACCATGAGACACCGCTCCTTAGAAAACGCCTGATTGCATCACTCGTATTTTTAATCGTACTTATGTATTTTTCAATGGGACATATGATGTGGGGCTGGCCGCTTCCGGCAGTGATGGCGGACAACCATGTGGCGATGGGACTTCTGCAGATGCTTTTGACCATCATCATCATGGTCATCAACCAGAAGTTCTTTGTAAGCGGATTCAAAAGCCTGCTTCACGGATCGCCGAACATGGACACGCTTGTGGCACTCGGTGCCGGAGCATCGTTCGGATACAGCACATATGCGCTTTTTGCGATGACCGATGCGCAGATGCGTGGCGACATGGATGCAGTCATGTCGTATATGCATGAGTTCTATTTTGAGTCGGCGGCGATGATCCTGACACTGATCACGGTCGGCAAGATGCTTGAGGCACACTCGAAGGGAAAGACAACGGATGCGCTCAAGAGCCTGATGAAGCTTGCACCGAAGACGGCAACGCTCGTCCGCGACGGACAGGAAGTGACCGTAGCAATCGATGAGGTGGCAAAAGGCGATATTTTCGTTGTTCGCCCGGGGGAGAATATTCCGGTCGACGGTGTGATCATCGAAGGAGACAGCGCGGTCAACGAGTCGGCTTTGACCGGCGAGAGCATTCCGGTGGACAAGGCGGCAGGCGATAAAGTCAGCGCAGCAACTGTCAACCAGTCGGGCTTCCTACGCTGTGAGGCGACGCGCATCGGTGAGGATACGACACTGGCACAGATCATTCAGATGGTGTCCGATGCAGCAGCGACGAAAGCACCGATCGCAAAGATCGCGGACAAAGTATCCGGCATTTTTGTTCCGGCGGTTATCACGATCGCGGTCATTACGATCATCGGCTGGCTGCTTGCGGGGCAGACCATTGGTTTTGCATTGGCAAGGGGGATTTCCGTACTTGTGATCAGTTGTCCGTGTGCGCTCGGACTTGCCACTCCGGTTGCCATCATGGTCGGAAACGGCATGGGCGCAAAAAACGGAATCTTATTTAAAAACGCGGTATCGCTTGAAAATGCCGGAAAGACACAGATTGTCGCTTTGGACAAGACCGGAACGATCACGAGTGGTGAGCCGAAGGTAACGGATGTGCTTCCGGCAGAGGGCAGAAGCGAGGCAGAATTATTATCTCTTGCGGCAGCGCTTGAGGCGCGAAGCGAGCACCCGCTTGGGGCGGCAGTTATGCGCTATGTGGACGAGATCAAACAGTCCTACGGTCAGGTAAGAGACTTTCATGTATTATCTGGAAACGGATTGGAGGCGATGCTGGGCGATCGGAAGCTGCTCGGCGGAAGCTTAAAATATATGAGCAGTCAGGTTGCAGTGTCGGATGATGTGACAGCGAAGGCTGCCCGTCTTTCCGAAGATGGAAAGACTCCTTTGCTTTTTGCGGAGGATGGTAAGCTGCTCGGCATGATCGCTGTGGCGGATACGATCAAGGAAGATTCGGCGGAAGCAGTCGCAGCACTTCGCAACATGGGAATTCGCGTGGTCATGATCACCGGAGATAACGAGAAGACCGCGCGTGCAATTGGAGCACAGGCGGGCGTGGACGAAGTGATCGCAGGCGTGCTGCCGGAGGGCAAGGCGAGCGCGATCCGCAAACTAAAGGAACAGGGCAAGGTGGCGATGGTCGGTGACGGAATCAATGACGCACCGGCACTTACCGGCGCGGACACCGGTATTGCGATCGGCGCCGGAACGGATGTCGCGATCGATGCGGCGGATGTCGTACTGATGAAGAGCCGCTTAAGCGATGTGCCGGCAGCTATCCGTCTGAGTCGTGCGACACTGACAAACATTCACGAGAATCTGTTTTGGGCATTTTTCTACAACGTGATCGGAATTCCGCTTGCGGCGGGGCTGTGGTATCCGCTTTTCCATATTAAGTTAAATCCGATGTTCGGTGCGGCTGCGATGAGTTTGTCCAGCTTTTGCGTTGTGACAAATGCGCTTAGGCTGAATCTGTTTCAGATGCACCAGCCGACCAGAAAAGAGCGAAATCATGTTACCGAAGCACAAGCGGTGGAAGGCACCGGTGTGATTGCGATAAATCAGGAAACGCAGAATCATGCGGATCCGAACAAAGAGAGACAGAGCAAAGAAAGCGAGGAAAAAATTATGACAAAGACAATGAAGATCGAAGGTATGATGTGTGGACACTGTGAGGCAAGAGTGAAAAAGGCGCTCGAAGCACTTGCAGAGGTAAAGGAAGCAAAGGTCAGCCATGAGAGCGGCACTGCAGAGGTGATTCTTGAGAGCGAGGTTGCCGATGATGTGTTAAAGAAGGCTGTGGAGGATCAGGATTACAAGGTAACGGATATTCAGTAAAATTGAAATTACAAAGCGACAGGTAATGAAAATATTTGGAAAGGAACCATCTCTCGAAAGTAAGAACTTGTGAGAGATGGTTCCTTTATTTTGAAAAATAAAGTACAATGAGGATAGAAAATAAGGGGGGAAAAGAAAATGAAAACAGGGCTTAAGAAATGTCTGACAGGAATCCTGATTGCAGCGCTTTGCCTGACGGGAATACCGATCGGTGTACAAGCTGCAACAGCGAAAAGCACATTGTCCGCACTACATGTAGAAGGAACCAAACTGTGCGACAAGGACGGCAATGTCGTGCAGCTTCGCGGTGTCAGCACGCATGGTTTATCATGGTTTCCGCAGTATGTCAACGACAAATATTTCAAGGAACTGCACGACAAATGGGGCGCAAACGTGGTACGCCTTGCCATGTACACGGAGGAGTATAACGGTTACTGTTCAGGCGATGCGAACAACCGCAAGCAGCTGAAGGCGCTTGTGAAAAAAGGCGTAAAACTCGCGGCAAAAAATGATCTGTATGTGATCATCGACTGGCATATTCTGTCGGATGGAAACCCAAAGAAACATGTGAAAGCGTCAAAGGCTTTTTTCAAGGAGATGTCGAAGACATTCAAAGATTATGATAATGTACTCTATGAAATCTGCAATGAGCCGAACGGCGGAACGGACTGGAAGACCATCAAGTCGTACGCCAAGTCGGTGATTCCGGTAATCCGCAAGACCGACAAGGATGCCATCATCATTGTCGGAACACCGAACTGGTCGCAGAAGGTTGATGAGGCTGCGGCAAGTCCGATCACGGGATACGACAATCTGATGTACGCGTTTCATTTCTATGCCGGAACGCACAAGGCGGATATGCGAAAGACTTTGACGGACGCGGTCAAAAAGGGACTGCCGGTTTTTGTCACGGAGTTCGGTATCACGGATGCGAGCGGTTACGGCGGAATCGATAAAAAGGAAGCTGTCAAGTGGATCAAAGCACTCAATCAACGCGATATCAGTTATGTGGCATGGAATGTTTCCAATAAAGACGAGGGTTCCGCGATGATCAAGAGTAGCTGCGCTAAGACGAGCGGATTGAAGCGGAGTGACCTCAGTACGTCCGGCAAGTGGATCTACGATCTGCTCAGAAAGCATAAAAATTAGAAGCTCGGAGGCGCTTGCGTAAAATCGATGAATCAGGGAGCTGTAAAATATGTTCTTCGATGAACTTATTTTGCAGCTCCTTCTCTGTTTCGGTACTGCGTCGGCGAGAATCCTTTTTGTTTGTGAAAAAGCCGGCTGAAATAAAGTTGGTTATCATATCCTACAATGGACGCAATCTGGTTGATGGAGTATTCTGTTGTTTCCAGCAAAAGCTGCGCGTTATTGATGCGAAGAGAAACGATAAACTGCATTGGTGTCTGCCCGGTATATTTCTTGAAGTTGCGTATAAACCAACTGACACTCATGCCTCTTGAACTTGCATATTCCTCAATATTGATATTGCGATTGTAGTTTTCATTAAAGTAGGAGGTGGCAATATCCATTTCTTTATCCAGATATTCATTTTTCAATACATGTTCTCGTTTTAGCTCGCGTTCAAAAATAATGAGGAGGTGACGGAGCAGTAGTTCGAGCATTTCTTCGTAATCTTCCTGGCTTCTTTGAAATTCCAAAATAATTCGTTTAAATACCCGTTCGTATTCCAGTGAAGATCCTACGGGATATATGTGCTTATTATCCTGAAATCCATACTTTTTTAAAATATTTTTCACTTCACTTCCGGTAAAATGAATCCAGTAAACATCCGTCTTATCTTTCCCGTAATATTCATATTTTTGCATTTCTTTTGGCTGATACAATACGATATTACCGGCAGGTACGATCGTTTCGTTGTCCGGTGTATCAAAATGAAAATGTCCGAGTCCGGATGCAATATAGATGATCTGGAAATCTTTTCGTCCTTTGGGACGATAGGTTGGCATCTTAGGATGTTCGGACAGACGATAGTTTCCGCAGCTTCCGACAACCAGAGGTCTGCTTTTGTCCTTAAAATCAATCAGAGAATGATTTAAATAACCGGTATTGATATACATGAACAAGTTCTCCTTTTTTACATTGTATCATTTTGTGCATATTCTGTCCATTCCTGTTCATAGATATTTTACGACTCAAAATGTATGATAAATATAGAAATTAGAGGATAAATGATAAAACACAATCAGAAAAATCCTCGTTGGAGAAAAATATTATGCATATGATGGAGGGCTTAAGATGATCGTACCGCGCTACTATGAAGATTTGGAAATGCTACACGATAACGCAATGCCGACGAGAGCTTATTATATTCCGGCATCAATAAGAATGGATGATCTTGTTGAAAATCGCGAAAGTTCCGATCGGTTTCAATTGTTAAACGGAGAATGGAATTTTAAATATTATAAAAGTATTTATGATGTGAAGGATGCTTTTTATCTGAACGGTTACGATACTTCAGAATTTGATAAGGCTACGGTTCCGGGGGTATGGCAGATGGCTGGATACGACATGCATCAATATACCAATATTCGTTATCCGTTTCCGTTTGATCCTCCGTATGTGCCACAGGATATTCCATGTGGGGCATATGTACACACGTTTACCTATCACAGGGAGGAGAAGGCTACGAGTGCTTTCCTGAATTTCGAGGGTGTAGACAGTTGCTTTTATGTCTGGATCAATGGTAGATATGTCGGCTATAGTCAGGTATCGCATATGACCAGTGAATTTGATGTTACTTCTCTGTTAGAAGACGGAACGAATACGCTTGCGGTGCTCGTGTTGAAATGGTGTGACGGTTCTTACCTGGAGGATCAGGATAAATTCCGGATGAGCGGTATCTTTCGGGATGTGTACCTATTAAAAAGACCACAGAAATCCATCTGGGATTACCGTATTACAACAAAGGTAGAGCAAGATAAAGCAATCGTAAAATTAAATCTTGCATACAGTGAACCAATTGAGACAGCAATTGACATTGAGGATCAAAGTGGTGCACTCGTTGCACATGGTGAAATAGAACAAGATGGATCGCTTGAATTTACCGTTTCGAATCCTGTGTTGTGGAACACGGAATCCCCGTATCTGTATACGGTGATTCTCTCAACGCCGGATGAGGTAATTGTAGATCATATTGGTTTCCGGACAATTGAAATTAAGGATGCGGTTCTTTATTTTAACGGCGAGAAGATTAAGTTCCGCGGTGTGAATCGCCATGACTCGGATCCGGAAACAGGATGTGTCATTGGCGTAGAACAGATCAAAAAAGATCTGACACTTATGAAACAGCATAATTTTAATGCCATCCGATCAAGCCATTATCCGAATGCTCCGTATTTCTATCAGATGTGCGATAAATATGGTTTTATGGTTATTGACGAAGCCGATATTGAAGCACACGGACCATTTATGTTGTATCGAAAAGAAGATACTGACCGGAACCGTTTTCATCGTTGGAATGAAAAGATAGCGGATAATCCGGAGTGGAAGTATGCAATTGTGGATCGTGTGCAAAGGATGGTACAAAGGGACAAGAACCGCACCTGCATTGTGATGTGGTCGATGGGAAATGAGAGTGCTTACGGATGTAATTTTGAAAAAGCGCTGGAGTGGACGAAAAGCTTTGACCCGGATCGCATTACGCAGTATGAGAGTGCGAGATATCGCAATTATGACAAAACGTATGATTACAAATATCTGGATCTGTACAGCCGCATGTACCCGGCTTTGACGGAGATTGACGAATATCTTGAAAAAGATGGAAGCAAACCGTTTCTACTCGTTGAATATTGCCACAGTATGGGAAACGGACCGGGAGATTTTGAGGACTATTTTCAGGCAATTCAAAAAGATGACAGAATGTGCGGTGGCTTTGTATGGGAATGGTGCGACCATGCGATCGCACACGGCAAGGCGGATAACGGAAAAACCATTTATTATTACGGTGGAGATCATGGGGAGAGCATTCATGACGGTAATTTCTGCGTGGACGGATTGGTGTATCCGGATCGGACACCACATACCGGATTACTGGAATATAAAAATGTGTATCGCCCGGTAAGGGTGGTTTCCTACGCTCAGGAAGACGGTACGTTACTTTTTCATAATTATATGGATTTCGACAATCTGAAGGATTTTGTGGAAATTGATTATGAAATGACACAGGACGGTCTGACGGTAGAGAAAGGAAGCGTTGAGAATCTTTCAGCTGCGCCGCATAGTGATGGTAAGACCGAACTTAAATTACAGGTTCCGTCCGCCGGAAAAATTTATCTGAAATTTATTTATATTTTAAAGAAAGAACTGCCGCTTTTACAGAAGGGATATGTTTTAGGTTTTGAGGAAATTAAGCTTGAAAATCAAGACGGAAGAAATCAAAAGGTATTGGAGTGGGCGGAAAAAGAAGAAAGTGCAGGAACTATTATTGTAAAGGAAAGTGCGGAAAAAATTGAATTACAGGCAAACGCTTTTTCCTATACGCTGAATAAGCGGAACGGATTATTTGAAGACATACAGTTTGCAGGAAGAAACTATCTGAATCATCCGATGGAATTGAATATCTGGAGAGCACCAACGGATAACGATATGTATATAAAGTCTGAGTGGAAAAAGGCACATTATGACAAAGCTTATACACGGGCATACAACATTGAGGTGCTTCAGAACAAATATGGCGTTTTCATCATGGAACATTTGGCTGTGGTTGCGGATACCGTTCAAAAAATTATTGATATTGAACTAACCTGGAAAATCGATGAAACCGGAAAAATCATTGCATCAATTGAAGCTCAAAAAGATGAAGAGTTTCCGGATCTCCCTAGATTTGGTATCCGACTGTTTCTGGATAAGAAATTTGAGGATGTTGCCTATTATGGAATGGGACCGCACGAGAGTTACAGAGACAAGCATCAGGCCACCAGTCATGGAATCTATCGTTCCAAAGTCACAGACCTGCATGAAGATTATATCCGTCCGCAGGAAAACGGGAGCCACTATGATTGCGATTATGTAGAACTGACGAACGCGCAGTATGGATTTGCCATTGTCTCGGAAGATAGTTTCTCATTTAATGCTTCCTACTATACACAGGAAGTATTGGAGCAGACGGAGCATAACTTTGAACTTGAAGAGAGCGACAGCACTGTATTATGCGTTGATTATGCATTAAACGGCATCGGCTCGAACAGTTGCGGACCTGTGGTATTGGATCAATATCGATTTCGTGAGAATGAATTCCGATTCCAATTGAAACTGGTTCCATATGTAAAGCGGTAATATAAAACAGTTGATAACAAAGTAAACAGGTAGGGATAAAGGAGAAGTTCTAATGGAAGAAAAAAGATATTTGAAATGGTACAACAAAATGGGGTATGGTTCCGGTGACATTGCGGGGAATGTGGTATATGCGTTTCTGACATCATTTGTTATGGTGTATCTGACGGATACGATCGGGCTGGCATCTGGAATTGTTGGAACGTTGATCGCTCTTTCCAAATTGTTTGATGGGTTTACCGACATCTTTTTTGGCTCGATGATCGATAAAACACATAGCAGATTGGGAAAGGCGAGACCGTGGATGTTGTATGGTTACATAGGCTGCGCGGTAACATTGGTGGCATGTTTTGCAATCCCGACCAGTCTTGGAAAGACAGCGCAATACGCATGGTTCTTTATCGCATATACGCTTCTGAACGGTGTGTTTTATACCGCAAATAATATTGCATATTCTGCATTGACATCACTTGTTACAAAAAACAGCAAGGAACGTGTGCAGATGGGGTCTTATCGTTTCATTTTTGCCTTTTCTACCAGCCTTTTGATTCAGGCAATTACGGTTGGATTTGTGGAAAAATGCGGTGGAGATGCGGCAGCATGGCGCCTTGTCGCAATCATATACGCGGCAATCGGTCTGATTGTCAATACAATTTCCGCTTTGTCTGTGAAAGAACTTCCGGAAGAGGAATTAAATGAGGGGGAGCAGGCAGGCGAAGCAGAAAAATACGGACTTGTTCAGGCTTTCAAATTATTGGTAAAGAATAAATTTTATTTGATGATCTGTGGCACCTATATTCTGCAGCAGCTTTACAGCGCGATGATCGGTGCCGGCATCTACTATATGACATGGGTATTAAAAAATAAGAATTTATTTGGACAGTTTGCATGGGCAGTCAACATTCCGCTTATTATTGCGTTGATCTTTACACCGACATTGGTTGGAAAGTGGAATGGAATGTATAAATTGAATGTGAGAGGTTATATGCTTGCAACGGTTGGCAGAGCACTCGTTGTTGTTGCTGGATATATGGGCAGCGTTCCATTGATGATACTTTTTACAGCAGTTGCGGCTTTGGGACAGGGACCGTGGCAGGGCGATATGAATGCGGTCATTGCATCCTGCTCGGAGTATACTTATCTGACGCAGGGAAAACATGTAGACGGAACAATGTATTCCTGCACTTCACTCGGAATCAAAATCGGTGGAGGAATCGGAACGGCTGTTGTTGGATGGCTGCTGGAGTTCAGCGGATATGTCGGAACGAATGCAACACAGCCGCAATCGGCACTTAGTATGATGCAGTTTATCTATTTATGGCTGCCGTTTGTCTTTGATCTGCTTATTACGATTGTTCTCTCGCAGATGAATGTGGAAGAAACAAATGCAAATATCAGAAAAGCGAGAGGCATGAGTGTGGAGCGTGCAGAGGAACTTTTTGAAAAAGCGTCTCTCTAATCGTACTTTAAAGAAAACAAAAGCATGGAATTCTGGAATGGAAAATACAAAATCTGTCTTGTAATAAAATGAAGCTGTGCATATAATAGAAGAAAATCATCAAGCGCTGTCGCGAAAGCGGCAGCGTTTTCAATATGAAAGGAAATAGAAATGATGCGTTACAGACCGGATTATTATAAAGAATTTACATGTATTGCGGACAAGTGCCCGATCACCTGCTGTCAGGAGTGGAAGATTGCGGTGGACGAGGAGACTTCACGCAAGTGGAAGACGATGACGCCGCCGGAAACTTTGCGGAGACATCGCACGCATCTGAGTGATTACACGATGAAAAAAGAGGGAGGGCGTGTAATCCGGCTGGAGGAGGATCATCGCTGTCCGTTTCTTGCCAATGATAAATTGTGCTGCCTTGTTTCGGCATATGGGGATTCGGTGTTGTCGGAGACCTGTACGGTTTTTCCAAGAGAAGTGCATATTTTTGCAGGGCATGAGGAAGAGACTTTGATGCCTTGCTGCCCGGCGGTTGTAGACTTGTGGAATGAGCGAAAAGAGATTGCATTTCCGGAGATTTCATGGGAGACAGAAGGCAGGCAAAAAGAATTATTTTTGATAAGAAGTAAGCTTCTTGAACTGCTTGATGATACGTCGGTATCACTCGCAGAACTTTTAAAAGAAGCATTTTATATTTTTCTGGAACTTGAGAAACAGGATGCGCTTACGGAAAGTCTCATTGAAGATTATTTTTCGAAGGAGAGCATCGCAAAGCTTCGGGATGCGATCGAGGATGTGCCGGTCGATGCGCTTGACACGATGGATGAATGCAATGAATTATTGCAGGATCTGGCGGTCAACTATCGCAAGGAAGGTTTGTATCGCAGGTATCTGGATCCGGTGATCAAACAGGCGGAAACGTTGTCGGAAACTTACGAGGAAGAGACGATGCGGGATTCATTGCAGCAGTTTGCAGATACGTTTGCTGCGTATGAGCCACTGATGCGAAAATTCCTGCAGAATGAAATCTATTCGGATCTGCTTGTGCCGGACGGATCGCTTGACAGCATGATCGTGGCATTGCAGTGGATCGCGATGGAGTATGCGGTGATCCGGCATGCGATCTTTTTATCTTGTGATCATTCGGCAATCCGGTACGAGACCGTTCGTGATTATCTTGTAGTCATCACTCGTATGACCGGTTACGATGAGGAAGATATATACGAGTATCTGGAGAACAGCTTTGAGTCGTTGTTGTGGGAGTGGGGATACTTTGCGTTGATTGTCGGAAATGCGAGGTAATGCAAATCGACCAGATAGCGTCTTAAAGAAAACTTAAGTTGTATTCTGTAGCGGATATGTTACAATGTGGCAAAGAAAAATGTGTCAGCGCTATTGTGAAAAGGGCTGATAGGCAAAGGAGATATTCACACATGAAAAAGATAACTTATGTTTTAATATTCGCTTTATTGGTACCGTATTTGTTTGTGACGCAACCGACCGTGGCAAGCGCAAAGACAACGTATCGCGGAGCCTATTCGAATCTTGTGGATGCCAAATCACGCAAAGAAGTGAAAAAGGCATTGCTTGATGCGGGACTTTCCGAAAAGAATGTGAACGCATGGCTTTCCGATGTAAAGGATTATAATAAAACGATCAAAAACACCGGACTTGTCAAGAAAGGGTTTAAGAAGCTTTCGACAAAAAATCCGCAGTATGATGAGAACAAGATCATGGAACTGTGGAATAAAAAATATCCGGATTTTATCGGATACAATTGCCGCATTACCGCTTTTGATCTTATGAGTGACAAGATCAGTGTAAAAAAAGATGCGAAAGTGAATGTAGCAAATCTGTTTATGGATAAGGATGCATTAAAGAACGCTCCGGTCAAAAAATTTACGAAAGCGCAGCAGAAGAAATTCGATACATTATATTCTACTGTCAATACAGCCTATACCACAGAAGTCAGCACACATGTCAAAAAGCAGCAGAAGGTATGGAAGTTAAACGAAGTCAGAGTTTCCAAAAAAACAAAGGCATCGCTGATCACCGTTGTCCTGCATTCCAGCTTCGGCAAAAAAGAGAACGAGCTGTTTGTCGGACATGCGGGAGTGCTTGTGCCGACAAAGGACAAAAAGCTTTTGTTCATTGAAAAGCTATCCTTTTCCCTGCCTTATCAGGTGCTAAAGTTTGACAACCGAAAGCAGCTTAATCATTATCTGATGGGAATGTATGATACTTCGTGGGGACAGGAGGAGGCAAAGCCTTTTATCATGGAAAACACAAATCTGATGAAAGATTATCGTGTGATCCGCAAAGATAAGTAGTCTCAAGAAGTTCTTAAGAATTTAAGTTAGAATCTTAAAGATATCTTACTTTTTCAAACACAACCTGTTCACAACTGATTGATAATCTATTTGTATCAAAACGAAAGGAAAAAAGGGAATGAATTTAAAAAACAAGGCGGCAGCGCAGGGCGCTTTACTATTGGCCGCGATACTGATGATCGGCTACGGAGCCGTGCGGGGAGAGGCAGTGGCAGTCCTCTCCAAAGCGATAAAATTATGTCTGGAGTGTGTCGGAATTGGATAAGAAAAAACATAAAATATCAGCTGTTCTAGCTCGCTGGAGAGGCTTCATTCAGGCGGTTGCAACCCTCGCCACAAATATACATCTGCCGAACTTCTTGAAAGGAGAGATTTACGGAGGGGATGCAAAGACGGTCTGTGTGCCGGGGCTGAACTGTTATTCCTGTCCGGCTGCATCCGGGGCGTGCCCGATCGGTGCCTTGCAGGCGGTCATCGGCTCATCCAAGTTTAAATTTTCGTATTACATTACAGGATTTTTAATTCTGCTAGGTGTACTGCTCGGACGATTTATCTGCGGATTTCTGTGTCCGTTCGGTTGGTTCCAGGAGCTGCTGCACAAGATTCCATTTAAGAAATTTTCAACGAAAAAGCTTAAGCCGCTTCGCTATATAAAATATGGTGTGTTGCTGATTTTTGTTATTTTACTACCCCTTCTGGTGACAAATTCACTGGGAATGGGAAATCCGTTTTTCTGTAAATATCTTTGCCCGCAGGGAGTGCTGGAAGGCGCGATTCCGCTTTCAATTGCCAATGCAAGTATCAGAGCGGCTCTTGGCAAACTGTTTACATGGAAATTCGGTATACTTATTACTTTTGTAATCCTAAGCCTTATGTTTTACCGCCCATTCTGTAAATGGATATGTCCGCTTGGTGCAATCTATGCGCTTTGCAATAAGGTATCGTTTCTGCAGATGAAGGTGGATGAGGATAAATGTGTATCCTGCGGCAAATGTGAGAGAGCCTGCAAGATGGACGTGGATGTCACAAAGCATCCGAACCATACGGAATGTATCCGCTGTGGCATGTGTATCAAGGAATGTCCGACGGAAGCAATTCACTATCAATATGGATTTGGAAATTCGAAACCGAACGACAAGAAAGCTTCCCATGAGTAAAAACGTTCAGGAAAGCAAATGAAATCAAACAATGAATAAAGGAGAATGAAATGAAGAAATTAACAGTGATGCTGCTTATTGCAGCGATGGTACTCGGAGTAAGTGCGTGCGGAAATTCTGCTAACAAAGAAAATGCAGCAACAGAGTCACAGATGTCAACACAGGAAACTGAAGATCTGGATGCAAAGATTAATGAATTGACACAGAAAGAGAACAGTATCCTTGAAAACCATAAGGCTTTATGGGAGAAGGTATTTAACAGCATTGACAAATCAACTGTCGAGGATGCGACAACTAGCAATTACGGAGATTTTTTGGCAAACGCTTTAGACAAAATTAAGGATCAGTTTACCGATGATGAACTCAAGTCTTTGAAGGAAGATGTTGAAGAAATCAAAAAGCTTGAGGATGAGCTTCAGCCACTTCTTGAGAAGCAGAGTGCGAAAGCATCAAATAAGGATTCCGGCAAAGAGGGAGCAAGCGTATTTCCGGATTTTCAGGCAAAGGATCTGGATGGAAATGACGTGGACAGCAGCATCATTTCAAAGAATGCGGTCACGGTTTTGAATTTCTGGTTTAATGGATGTTCTCCATGCGTACAGGAGCTTCCGGAACTGAATAAATTAAATGAGGAGCTGAAGGAAAAAGGCGGACAGGTTATTGGTATCAATATAGATTCCCTTGACGGAAATGAGGATGGAATTGCTGAAGCTAAGAGTATTTTAGAGAAGCAGGGTGCAAAATATACGAATCTTTCCCTTGATTCCAACAGTGAAGCCGGAAAATATGCAACAAGTATTATGGCCTTCCCGACTACAATCGTGCTTGACCGTAACGGAAATATTATCGGAGAGCCGATCATGGGTGGTATTGATAACGATGATGCATATAAGCAGCTGATGAAGACAATCGATGAAATCATTGCGAAGGATCAGAAATAGTTTATTTATCTTTAACAATTATGCAGATACAAGGAGATGGAACTTGTATCTGCATTTTTTGTTACCTTATAGTTTTACACGTTAACGTATTGCATCGTATTGAGAAAGATTGTACAATAGACACATATCAAAATACAAAGGAAGTTACACACATGGAAAATGTATATATGATGGGCAACGGAGCAATTGCGCTTGGTGCATTGGCAGCAGGGGTGAATCTGGTTGCCGGTTATCCGGGAACTCCGTCCTCGGAAATTATTGAGACAATCGCAAAATATCCAAAAGAGGGACGTCACATTGAGTGGTCGGTCAACGAGAAGGCTGCGATGGAAGTGGCAGCGAGTGCCGCTTATTCCGGAGCGAGAAGCCTTGTGACCATGAAACAGGTGGGACTGAATGTGGCATCGGATCCGCTGATGTCAC